>Ga0126342_10000156_pt1:0-25000 | contig 53392 bp, 40 predicted proteins | sample Cyp1metagenome_FD_92528 | JGI IMG/M metagenome (GOLD analysis project Ga0126342, IMG submission 92528) | Coral microbial communities from Lord Howe Island, Old Settlement Bay, Australia - Cyphastrea 1 metagenome | ecosystem: Host-associated > Invertebrates > Cnidaria > Coral ...
GTCAATCAGTGGATTCGCTCTGCCATCCGTGATTCACAACAACCAACGTCTCCTATAGGTTTCCTATTCTGAAACTTCCGCCACCCGAATTTTTGATGGTCAAATAAAGTCACCCGTGTTCGACGATTTCTAAATCTTGCTATAGTTTCTTTTTAGTAGGGTTTTACCCCCCAGTTTGGATCATTTATCTCCATGTATTTGTATATATAATCTATGCAATCAATATACGTATTAATGGAGGTGTTCATAAATGAGGGTACCCCTATCTATCTATCTATATATATATATATGGATTGTTTATAATGGACAATCCGAAAATCACATAGATGATATTTACCTGCCGTACCCCCGTGACAAAAGCGGACATCCCCAACATCCCCATCTCCCAGCGTTTCCCGCCAAGGCGCAGATTTTGTACCCCCCAAGGCTTCCTCAGAGAACTGCGACACATCGCCAGGCCTCAGAGGTTGGAGCAATTGGATAGCAGTCGGACACCGGTGGCGAACGGGGATCCACCATTTTTTGAAGCCCCCCAGTGAATGAAAAAAGGGCTTCAATGAATGGTTGAATTGGATAGTGGATAAATAGTGGATAAATCTGGGGATTGATTTATAGGACACCAACTAGAATTGGGGATAAACTTTATGTATCTGGATAGTTCGTAAATCATAGTTGAATTGCTCATGGTTAATAGTTCATTAATATGACAATTGTGAATGGTTAATAGTTGAATCTCAACAATAGTTAGCCAGTTCAACCGACTAACAGCTATTAAATTAACCGGAATATGATTGGTTATAGTACATATATTAACTTAACAGTTGAGGGGGTCAACCAACTATAATCCGGTAATTATCCCATCATCCATCAACTGAGTATATGATCAATAATGATTGGTCGCTAAATGTTATCCGGTACTGTAATCAATTTTACAGGCCCCTTGGTACCAGTACTCAGTACCCCATTTCTGAACATGCTTGACTCGCACCAATGTGATGATTCCTGCCTTGAGCTTAAGTATTTTCAAGAACCAATCAGATTCAATATGATTCGATCCAACTACTGGAAAACAGCTCTAGTCTAGAATTTATCACCGAATGGATTAAACTTGATGAACATCCAGGGGCTCAACATGGCTCAACCGCGGGAAAACTGCTGGACCTACAGGCACTCCGGAGATTTAGGCATCAGTCAAGGTTCATCACTGGCCACCCCAGATATAGGGTGCCCCTCTTGGTGGCTATCATTGACTTATGGCTTGGAGCAACCCGGATTTGACGAACAATGCAGATTGATGTGGATATAATTGACCTATCACAGTAACCAATTGATTCTTTGTGTCGGGATACACTTTGGAGATGTTTGGAGGGCCTGGCTCGTACATCATTGCAATTATGAAAAAATGCTGCTAGCGAATGGTTTTTCCCTCATGTCCGTGATGCATTTTCTGTCCGAAGAAAAGGGAGCGAGCTATGCGAGCTACAAATTGGCAATTTGATCTGCAACTTGGGTGCTGTCTCCGCCGTTGCCCTCATCTCCCCATGTAACAACAGAGCCCTCTGCCAGAATCGCAGCAAATGCAAACTCTGTTGCCTGAATCCCTTCGACATTTCTGAGCTGATCTCTGACTTTGAAACTGTTTCCACCATACTCTGGATCGCCCCATGTGACAACGGATCCATCTGTCAGAATCGCTGCGAATGCCCAATCTGTGGCTTGAATCTGTCGGACATTTTCCAACTGGACTCCAGAGCTATCACCACCCCAATCTGGATGGCCCCAAGCAACAACAGATCCATTTGTCAGTATCGCAGCAAATGCGAATTCAGTGGCCTGAATCTGCTGCACGACTCCGAGTTGATCTTTTACTGCAGAAGAGTCACCACCATTTAGGGGGTTTCCCCATGTTACTACAGACCCATCTGCCAGGATAGCGGCAAATGCAGAATTCGTGGCCTGAATGTGTTTCACAGTTCTTAGTTGATCTTGGACTGCAGAGCTGTCGCCGCCATAATTTGGATGTCCCCATGTGATCACAGAGCCGTCTGACAGGATGGCCGAAAATGCGCCAAATGTCCGTTGAATCTGCTGCACTCTCCTGAACTCACTTTGGACCCCAGAACTGTTTCCACCATACTCTGGATCACCCCATGAAACCACCGATCCATCGGCCAGAATCGCCGCAAATGCCCAATCCGTGGCCTGAATTTGCTGGACATTCTGGAGCTGATGCCGGACCATGGAGTTATCCCCACCAGAAGCTGCATCGCCCCAAGTCACAACGGAACCATCTGCGAGAAGTGCGGCAAATGCGCGACCTGTGGCCTGAATCTGCTCTACACTTTGAAGCTGATCTTGGACTTCGGAGCTATCGCCACCTTCCTCCGGGTTGCCCCATGCGTTGACCGCTCCACCGCAGATGGCAGCAAAGGCACTGTTGGTGGCCTTGGATCTGCTACAATGCTACAAGCCCCCAACACAAAGTCTACAGTAACATTTTCCATAGTTTCCATCATATTCCCTATAGATTCCCCTGGTGTATTTCGAGAAAACCCAAACATCACACACTCAACACATCCAGGTGGCCTGAATCTGCTGAACGCCCCTGAGATCCACAGCTGAACTGTTTCCTCCACGTCCTTCATCGCCCCACGTCACAACAGATCCGTCTCCCAGGATGGCGGCGAAGGCGCGATCGCTGCTTTGCATCTGCTGGGCGCTTCGAAGCAAATCTTGGACTTGGGAGCTGTCACCGCCATATCCTTGGAGGGATCTGATTCGAGGCCGCTAGAAAAACTGAGAACTATGCTATAGCTAATCCCTTCCTCCTATTACTAAACGTCCCCCAAATACTAAAAACAGGGGTCCATCTCCAATTTCGGAAAATTTCAGATTGGCCAATTTGACTTCTAATTCTAATTGATCCCCTTTTGAAAACAATTTAAAAATAAAGCTACCATTTGTGGGTTTATTTGCCCCCTAATACTAAAAACTAGTTAGCCCTAGGGTGTTTATTATTAGGGTCCTTGATCCCAACCCCTGAATCCAAGCTACCTGGCTGCTCTAGCTGAGCAATTGAGCAATTTTTGGCTGACATGAGTCTGTCTTGCTGCCTGAAAGAGTGAAAGCCACCCCTCTGCCTTGCTGTCTGCAAGGTCTTTCTGAGCTGGCTGGAGTCTTGAATTTTTTAGATCCCAGCAAACAGCCAGGCAAAAAGCCAGTCAGGTCTCCGCGCGTTAAGACACACAGGTAAGACAGCCCAGTCATGGAGGCAGCTCAGCAGCCAGTCATGGGGGCAGCCCAGGTGCAGGCAGAGCCAGGCCAGCAGCAAGTAGAGGCAGCGCTTGCAGCTTTAGAAGTTGCTGCTACCTGAACTGCTAAAGCTGCAAGAGCTGCCTCTACTTGCTGCTGGCCTGGCTCTGCCTGCACCACTGGCTGCTGCTCTGCCTGCACCGCTGGCTCCTGGGCTGTCTCCATGACTGGCTGCTGAGCTGCCTCCATGACTGGGCTGTCTTACCTGTGTGTCTTAACCCGCGGAGACTTGACTGGCTTTTTGCCTGGCTGTTTGCTTGAACCAACAAGCAATGGAGGCTGCCTGTGTGTGGACCTGACCCGCTGGATGCTGGATAATTACTGATTCTGACTATCTGCCTCATGAAACCTCTACTGTCAACACATGATTACTACATATACACATATATGTGTAGATATCTTTATATAATGAATAGCATGAATTCGACTTTGGTTCCCTAATAATGAATACCCTCTAGTAATAAAAACTACCTGAGGTGTTTATTAATAGGGGGGCTAGTATTAGGAGGAAAGGATTATAACTATGCTGCGTAGGCCTTTAGACATTCCCCAACATGGTGGATTTTCCACCTATATCCGATCTTTTCCACCTATATCCGATCTATTTCCTAAAATGCTGGATTTCCATGGATTTCCCATAGGGTTGGTGTGAAAATTTGGTACCACCTAATCGGGTGAATCATCACTATCCAGAATCCAAAATAGCCATTTGGGGGGGCAGTTGAGGTTATTAATGGGTATCGGTATGGTACTGACCTCAACAATAAGTTGGGATATTACAACTACAGTTCAGCACCCCCAAGTATACCCTATCCTCACAGATTGGGAAACTCAAAAATGACCACCTCAGCATGGCCCCGGGTCTCCTCCATCTCCCCACGTGACAATCTGGTCATCCCCAGAACAGCACAAGGCGAAGGCTCTTGCCGTTGACGACACAAGGGCCTTTCGGTAGATGGCGGTCCTGACGGGGGGCCGATCCCTCCGTTCGACAGATGAGTCTCTTGGGAGAAGTGGCCCCCTTAGAACTCAAAATCGTAGAGATATTGGGTACCCTCTGGTAATTTAACATAGCTATTGAATATGGCCATTTATAGCGGATTTACCCATTAAAAATAGTGATTTTCCATAGTTATGTTAGTTTACCAGAGGGTAAGTTGGTTGATTACAACTAGGTCTATAGGATCCAGAATATCTACAGTTGGATGGGTTTATAATCCGATTTGGAACTGTTTTTTGGCCTCGTCTTGTTTCATCCCAAATATATCACAATCCCGGAGCCCTGGTTTTGACATTAAAATGGATCATGTGGACAGGCAATTCAGTGCAATCCAGTTTGACCCGTCCCCAAATCGGAATGGACAGTAATAGATTATGATTATACCAAGACACTAAAAGTACAAGAATTATCGGGCAAAGTACCCATTTTTATGGGTAACAGAGGGTCTATGTATATCAAACTGACTAAAAAAACCTTAATTGATCTAAATGCCAATCAGTGTCAGGTGGTCTCCATCTCGAATGCCTGCAGCTTCCAAGGAGTCTTTCGGAGTGAGCAGATGGCCTTCGCAGTAACAAGCCTCAAGAAACCTGGACCAAAAGAATGCTTGGCCTGACGAATCAAGTCCCCAACTTTGGAGGACTGTGGAACCGCTAGGTCGTCACTGTGGCCACTCGGCAATGATACAGTCACCCGAAGCATCTAACACTTAGACAATCAAAAAACACATTTGCAGAGTTTGCGCCACAAGTTTTTGCAAAGGTGTTTCTCGGAACGTCGCAAATCTTTCAATTACTTCAAACATCACCTACATGTTCACGTGCTTGGTCCATTTTCCATTTTGAATGATCCATTCACCGTCATGAACCTACCAAACCAGGGTACCCAGATAAGGAACAAAATACAAACCAAAGCCACAAACCAAACACATGGTTAACTTGTGGATGTTCGAAGACCTGTTGCAAATCTTTCGAGCCAAACTTCACCACGAAGTTCGCATGTTGAAAAAAGACTTAGTGGCTCTGCCGGAAGGACTTCTTCTTGGTGAAATGCCGAGTTTGGTGGCACAACTCTTCATTTTCTAAGCCATAAAGGCCCCCCATGACACAGCTCCGCAAACATCAACATTTGACCCAGATGCTTTTGGTATGGCGAGGTATCCAGATTTAGCCATCTGGATTCCAAAAAATCATATACCTACATATAGCTACTATCCCATCTGGATGATGCTCGCATCCCCATCATTGTCCCTTGGAACCCTTGGAAGATTGGGACGAATCATCCCACTGAAGAGTGGTCAGCAACCCTCACAAGTTCCCACAAGTCGTCAGCTTTTTCCATCTTAAAGCTGGGGATTAAAAAAAAAAAACATCGAACAGGTCTAGCCATTTTGGGATAGTTACCCTAATCCCGAAGAGTGCTGATTGATAGCTGGCTGATGTTTTTCACCAACATGAAGTGAGTGGCCCAATCCCCTCACGTTAAGCACCCCTAGAAACCATGTTTTTTGGGGGGGGATGAAACCACATTTTTTCGACCATACAATGAGGATGTTTAGTATGAACGGGGGATGGGATTCTCTCTACATAACCTCCGGGAATCAAACATGGCAATTGAAACCTCCTAAACATGAAGGTTTGAACATCAACTATTCATGCTGGTTTTTCCGGCATGCATATAAATTGATAGAGGATCAGTGGATATTAAGTGGATATTAATTAGACATCACTTGGATATGAATGGATATTTGTGGGAGAGTGGATTCTCCCTATCCCATTCCTAATCAAAAGTCGTTATCATCATTTGCGTCGTGACGACAATCCATCATTTAGTTGCTTGATTTTCCCATGAAATAAAGCTACAGTGATTTAAGTTAGCACGAATCAGCATCTCATATCATTCTCATCAAAATGGAATATCATCTGGTTGGTGGTTGAGCCCTACTCTGAAAAATGATGGACTTCGTCACTTGGGATCATTATTCATTATTCCCAATATATACAGAAAGTCAATCCAAATTCCATTCATGTTCCAAATGTTCCAGTCACCACTAATCAGTTTTATGGATATTTTCATGGAAATCAATATCTGGGACCTCCGCACCAATCAGCAAAGGAGGTCGCCAGAATGGAGTCCCAAGGGAGGAAGTCGCGGCCTTAGCGGGAGGATTCTGCTGATCAAAAACGCTGACTGTGACCTGGAAACTCACCATTTTTTGATAGATCATCATGATATCATGTAACTATTATCGAACTAAATGGTTTCCAGAGCTATGTAGCTATGTTTTTCAGAGGGTGGGTAGCTTTTGACCAAGAATTTGGATGACATTTAGGGGAAGACCCCATTCTAAGCTGCTGGCCCCCAGATGGGGGCGTTGCCAACCAAAAAAATGCATGTTTACCCATGTTTACCGTATTTTACCAAGAAAATTTGGGATTGAGAAGCAAAAAAACTGGGAATCTCATAAATTAATCAACTGAAAGTGCTATCTCACCATGCTTGGAATTAAACCAACCAACATGGAGATCTAATCTACATGGAGCTGTGGATTCTGGATCAAGGTCATCCATCCTGGCGTTTTTGAAACTGCTTCGGTGATATGTTGGTGAGATCGCACTGATTACTGTATGATATCCCATGCAGTATGTTATCTTGGTTGTGTCCCATATATATATATATGTGTGTATATATATATGTATATTGTCTATATATATATAAACATACACACGCATCAGAAATGTACCTATGTATCCCATTCATTATATCCCATATATGCTGGTATTCCATCAAAAAAAACATCAAACATGCTGTGAAATCCAATGATATTCGCGTGAAATGGTTTAATCCTCAATGTTCAACCTCTGTATCTTTATCCAACTGCTTAAATGCCTATCACACATATCCCGGTATATCCCAAGAGACCTATATTCTTGGCTTACGTCCCACAATTTTTTCCCATAAGACATCATAAAACCCATTTATTGCAAAGGATTAAAACATATTAAAGAGGTTAATCAACTAATCCATCTATCCCAAATTAATGTATGTTGGTCTTGGATTTGCTGAAGGGGTCTCTTAAACACACATACAGTATATCTATATTATGGGTGTTTCCATAAATGGGGGATCCCCAAAATGGTTGGTTTATAATGGAAAATCCTATTTAAATGGATGATTTAGGGGTACCCCCAGGAAACCTCCATGTATATCCTTTAATCGATTCCCCATTTCTAATTAGTGGATGTCCATTGGGAAAATAAACCGAATCACCTCAAAGAAACCCAGATTAAGCTTCAATATATCCATGTATCCCGTGATATGCCACCATAGATTTAGATGCCACGAAAACCTATACAAACCTATGATCCATCATGATAGTTAACCCCCCATGGGATATCATAGGTTTGTATCGGTTTATGGTCGGTTCAATGGGTGGTTCAATGGGTGGTTCAATGGGATAGTTGGTTAACCCACCTCTGATATCCCCATGAATATCCCATTGAACCACCCATTTTTTATGGTGAACTCCCCCTTGGCATCGAGAGACGTGCCGGTCGAAGATTTGCGGCCCCGAGGTAGATCAAACCCAGGTCCTGAATCTGATCTTCTCAAGGGAAAATGATGAAAAAGTGGCACCCCAGAAATTGGAGGATTCGCAGTGTCCAAATCTCAACAAGACGTCGCCATCAAGTTGATCATGGGAAAATCATCAAACTCAAAACGAGTCTAGCCTGGAGTCCGAAAGCGACGCCTCAGCCGCCAACATTATTCAAACTAGAAAATGAGTTCAAATTCATGGACATTCATGGCTCAAACATGCCAAGATATGTCATAATGTGGGCAAATTTCACTGCTATTCACCTAGCATAAGTGAAAATGCTAATTAAGTATTCAATTTTATTTTTTCAGTATATACCACCAATCCACCACTAATACCACCCATATCCACCCATCTTAAAATGGTGATGTTTATTGGGGATGGTAAACATACCATGGCTTTTACCATGGCTTTTACCATGGCTTTTACCATGGCTTCTTACCACATGCCATGAACATCGGTCCATCGGTCAAGTCGCCGCGTCACGAGAATCCCCTGTTGAAAAAAAAAAGGTTCCACATTATTTAAAGATGCCACTTTGGGTCTGTATAATCTATTTCTATATGTATATATATATAATATATATATAATATCATATAATCTTATATATCTATCATATGATATATCCCATGTTCAAACGCTCCCTGCATCCATGTTGCAATCACAATTCATTCTTATTGCTTCAACCATTCTAATTTTCTTGGTGAAATGGCATCCCGCAACCCAATTGGTGATATATCCCCACTCTGCATCAATTTGCTGTTCGATGGGAAAATAATGAAAAATATGACAGTCGTCCTCGTTTTCATCGATGGAAAACCTTGCGAACATGACCGAACATAAGAGGTTGTCATCCACGGCAGGATTTTACGTGGCAACAGATGTTGCCAGCATATCCCCATGGATTTCCCCATGGATTTCCCTGCGCTCATCCCCGTTTGGGATCCGAGGGTCTCCAGTGATGGGCTCACATCGGAAAGCCATGCCCAACAACAGCTGCAGCTGAACCGCAGAAACCTGCGATGGAGTGATCGTCAGCTGGGATGATGACATGACCTGAATGGAAAGTCATAAAAGCCATGTTCCAAAACCACCAACCAGTATAAGTTTTTTCAGATGTTACAGGTTTTTGGTATTCATGGAGATTATTTTTTCACCCAACTCATAAACTGGGAGGCCAAATTGTATGAGTCTTATGCAAACTACATCATCATCTTTACTCGCCTGCACCTCTGGCGGTATTTTCTGCCACCCTTAGGACTTGGATTCGAACCGCGCTCGACCCAAAATTCACGTCCCATCTCCGTTGTGTCTTGCCATCCACCAATTTGAACACGTTTTCGGCTTCCGGCTTTTGCCCAGTTTTTTTTTGAAGAACTTGGAGACATTATATAATAAATAATAAATAATAATAATAATAGAGCTGAAGGATGATTGCCTGTAGGTGATCAAACTGGTCAAAAACAATCAAACACCCTCTGGTAATGACACACACGCCATGGAACATGGCCCGTTTGTAGATGATTTCCCTCTAAACAAATGCTGGTTTCCTAAGATGGAGGTACCCGCAAATCATCCAAGAAGCCCCCGGTGGTTTTCCAGTTCGCTCCGCCACCTTCTGTGGAGTGTCAAAATGGTGGAATCACCTCAAGTTTATGCATTTCTATGCATGTGTTATATTTTTTTATAGCTAAAATGATGATTAACACAGTGGAAAGAGAAGTTTACCCAAAAAAAAACATCAAACATCGCATCACCTCAACACGCCCCAAACGCCCCAAACTCCATGTGCATGTGTCTGAAAATTGGCTATACCGGTATTTTTAAAGTGCGTGATACCAAGGACCAATGATGATTAATCATTGGTTGGAGGGTACCCTCTGGTAAACTAACATAAGTGTGGAAAATCACCATTTTAAATGGATAAATCACCTATAAATGGCCATTTTCAATAGCAAACTGTTAGTTTACCAGAGGGTACCTTATTTTGAAACAAATGATGTCAGTCCGCATTAGTGCTGGTGTGATCCTATGTTGCGTTTTCGTTTGTCAACTCGGCGTTCTTGAATGCGTGGGCCAGCATTTTTTCTGCAAAAAAAGTCTTGATGGGTCGTTGCTTAAAAGCCTCTTGTTGGTTACAGGGTCGTGAAATAGTAAAAATTGACCCAGTGTATTTATTCTGTACCCTCGAGTAGCGAGATGTAAACATCACCATAGTATATAGATCATTTCTGGATGAGAAATAGTTTTCTGTATGTTTCCTGGAAACCACATCCCTTTGATTCTCGTTATATCGAAGTATCCCAAATTATCCGAAATCAACCAGCAAAACCCACCAGCAAAACCCACCATTAACCCACCATCAAAACCCACCATTAAGATCATTAACCCCACATAAATCCCACCAAAACAATCCCTTAGGTCATCTCCTGGTCCATTTCCCGGCACGGCCTTGGTGGTAAGGCTCTGTCGCGACAAGTGCTCAAAGAACTTGCTCTCCTCAGCGGATCCAAAAGAGATCTGGAGAGGTTCCCATGGCCCTGCGAAATGCTTGGAGAGTATGTGTATATCTAATTATACTTACATTATAAATAAATGCACATTATATATATATATATATATATATTCTACGTATAGATACTATACTTATATATAATTATATAAATATGCAAGTAGGATTGGCCATGAACAGCCTCAAACCTTAGATAAAGAAAGCTGCTTGGCATATAAAAAATCTCACTCTTTTCCTATGCCAACAGATTGTATAAGTTCTACAAACTCTGCTCTGCACCAAGGTTCAACGAGTCGAGAATGGACCGCTGTTGCTCAGATTTTGGCAGAGGCCAAGGCCATCTAGATTTGTTTTGCCCATTATATACATGATGGACATATACTCAAGAACACCATCTCCATCCGGAACATCATCTTTCCCATCCTCAGTTTATAACTGGCTTTTCCCCGTCAAAAACATTCAAAGGGGGTGCATACCCCTATCAACACTATTGAAAGGGGTTTATTCAACCCCTGTTGTTGGGGGATGTCCTTGATCGATGTCTTTCTTCAGATTTATCCTCTCAACAACAAACATGTCACGCTAGATTCCCGCGGCAAGGCATGTCTGATGGATGGTTTCAACCCATATCAAAATAAACAATAATTGAAACCACCAGCCAGATTTGTATTCATTGATCTGTTATTGGTGTCAATTAATTGATTGTTTATTATATATGATATCCAACCATCATCAATAGATTGATCTCGTATTATATCCAACAATTGATCTGTTAAAATACATCTACCTATTGGTTGTGAAGCACGGTCTCTATCAACTTTTGTTTAGCCAGTACAAAAAGGACATGTATGGTCCACACATAGTCCTTTTAACCAAATTTTCCTCGCTGAAAATATCATCCCAGCGACTCGGCAACTATCATTTGGTTGGGTTAAACTTTCCAGCTGGCCCCAACGCTTTTGCTTGGGAACATGGATTCCCTTCACTGTTCCCTCCATTCACCCAGAGAGAAGACTCACCGGTGTATCCAGCAATACCAAAAAAAACAATCTCATTGGTGAGCTATAAAATTTCATCACATTGTTTTTTTTGGGGTATTAATGACATGTATGACATGTATCCTATGAAAATTCCCATGTTGGGTAAGTTCAAAAATGGTGTCACAACGACATTCCTTGATGATTCCAATGATTCCACAAGACTCCACCGACGAACCGTGAGGACGGTCGCAGTGCGGTCGTTATAATTTACCTACCCTCTGGTAAACGAACATGGGAAAATCACCATTTTTCATAGGAAAACTCACCATTTTTAATAGGAAAACTTGGAAAATCACCATTTTTAATAGGAAAACTCACTATTTCGACTGGGCCATTTTCAATAGCTTTTTGTATGTTTACCAGAGGGTATATTGGAAGTTTCCTAAGTCATGGGGGTACCCCCAAATCATCCAGTCGTCATGGATGACTCAGGATGACCATGACGGATCGTATTGAAACAAGCATGGTGACTTCTTGGGAATCCTTTTTTGTGACTTCAGAAACCCCCATCCCCAAATTCCCCAATAAACATCAATAAACATCAATAAACCAACCAACCGAAGGCCCAGGGGCTGCGCTGTATTCCGGACAACTCTTTGTTGCGGGCTGGGTACTCACCACCTGTAGAGAGGTCACCCAGGAAGGAACGCTATGGAAAGGACTACAGTAACTAGAGCTATACATGATTGAAACATATTGAAGTGTGATAACATGATTCGACTCGCTTGTAATTTATGACATTACAACATGATTTAGTAAACCTCAGAATGTGCTAAATCATGGCAGTCTCATGTCCTGAACCAAAAGCTCCTGAACCAAAACTGCGCAGTAGACCAATGTAAAATCGTGGAATTTGGTCATTGAGGAGGGATGCGAATCCGATAAACTTTCAAGAATCGAATTGGTGTTTTATTGTTGGACCTATCACATAATTAGTTATCAATAATTAGTACAAACACTATTCAGTGATTAAAAAAAAAAACAAGTGAAACTAAGAAAATAAGTCTCATCTGTCTTCCCGTTTCCAAACATTAAAAGCGCCAAAATATCCCTAAATATATTTGAAAAACCACCGCTGGCAATTGCACTCTTGTGGTTCTGGTACCATGTATGGTATGATTAATGTGTTGATCTTTATCTATATCATTGTGAATAAACCTGAATGAAGTAACCACAAAATGTCCTCAGATTCTTCCATGGTAGTCTCGATCTTACCAGCGGTTCGGCACGCAGTAGCACATAGACTAAACATGACTAAACTAGGTTTCCCAATGTTTCCCCTTTAATCCACATCTTAATTTCTTTCACCCCAGGACTTCCCATGGTGTCCACGGGCACCCTTGGAACCACCCAGCTTCACCTTGCGAAAGGCGCGACAGGGCCGTGAACTGCAGATGTTCAACTGGAGACGCTGATCGAGACCTCGGCTGAGCGCCAGCCCGGATCAGCCCGGCCAAGTTTTGGGGGATGATTCCCAGTGAAAATGGGGGGGGGTTCTGAAGTCGTGGGAGGATTCCCAAGAAGTCACCATGGTTGTTTCAATACTAAGTCATGGTCATCCTGAGTCATCCATGACGATTGGATGATTTGGGGTAACCCCATGACTTAGGACACCTCCGCTTAGCCATAAACTCATGGAAAAAAACCCAAGACAACATACAAATACTTATCATTCCCAAAAAAACATAAGATAAATCACAATACATAATATGATGATATATGATGGTTGTAATTCTACATTATCTATTCACATATGGGTATATAATAATAATAAGAAGAAGAAGAATAATAATTAATAATAATAGTAATAATTAATAATAATAATATATAAAAATATGTTAGATAATAATGAAGATGGGTATGTTTGACAATGTGGTATAAATCCAGCTTATGCCATTTGGGCAAAATGATGATTCACCAGTGGAATGGACTGTGGCCCTTGTCTGGCATCTTTCTGTATGCTTTTGCCGACGACAAAAATGGGGGAACCCGGATTTAAACGAACACATGGAACACCATCTTTTCTATCAAAATCCAGTAACTACAGTAGATATATTCATAAGATTGCGTGAAATACAAAAATCGTACAGCCAATCTTCGGACTCATCTGGATTTGGCTGAACATAGGGTGCCCAGTTTACGCCAGTGGTTTGTCATCATTTTCCATGTTTTCTAGTTGCAAATGGGGATTTAGCACAGTTTTAGACACATGGATCCGTTTTCGTTGGTTCAATCACCATTGCCAATTGGTTGAACCGTTAAACCCCAATGTCGATATCGGTGAAATGCCTAGTTTTGATGCTTAAGTCCCCGCAGGACCAGTTCTTTTAGGAGGTGACACCCAGTGATGTTTCGTGTTTCCCCATGAACTATAGATATGTAGAACCATACACCCAAGTTACATATAGTTACATTAAATACATATAAAATAAAAACCAATCTAGCTAGCAGAAATCCCATGAAATCCCATGAAATCAGCATTTTTGCACCATGTGCGAGTTGTGGTTTTTCAACGAAAAATGCACCACCGATTCGCCCCTGAAAATCCTGGGGCCACGGCGTGGAGTTGAGGTCCTGAGTTGAACATGTCAGTGTCGGACATGGTCTTGAAGTCCCATGGTAGAACAGGGGATACTGAGGATAGTTATTAACTATAGTTATTTACAGATAGTTAATAGATAGCTCACTTTTTTCTACAGATTGCGAAATCCGATAAACCACCAATTTGGAATGGTTGAAACATATGTTAAAACATGTTAAAACCCTACTATCAACTGGAGCAGTATTTCGCAACCATCCACAGTATCACTTATAACAATTGGGGATATAGTGGGATATAATTGGCAGATATAATTTCGATATAGTGAGATATAATTGGGTCCCTAATTAAGTTATCTACTATGGATATACAAGGGGATATGAGATATAATTGGGTATTATATAACATTATATAACAATAGTGGGTAATAGGTATGTCTGAAAATGTGGCATAGGACCCGTATTGGATTTATTAGAATAAACATAGAGATTATATAACCAATAGATTTTGCATGACTTAGGTTTACATGGTCATCAATCATCACATTTGGGGTACCCAAATTTCAGACAAACCCATACAAATCCCACATGTTTTTAAAGGGGTGCCCTAACACAAAGTCACAAAACCAGCAGAGATGAAACATGTTGCTCTCCGGTAATTTAACATAGCTACGGAAAATGGCCCGTGTATTTGCCTGTTACAGTAAACATAGCGATTTCCATCGCTATGTTCCATAACCCGGGGGTTGTTCAGGTCAAATTGTAGATATCCTGGACATGTGTTTTTTCAGTTGGTTATTAATTTATTGTTCCATACCATATCTGGGTTTCTCTGCAAACAGGGTACCCAGAATCCATTGGTTAATCATAATTTTCCTTTTAAAAGAATAATTGCGGGTCCTATTCTCCATTCTCAGACACATCCATATTGTTGAGAACACGAGCCTTCTTACACACAAGGCATGGAAAACAAATGAAAATAGAACGTTTTCATGAAACCATCAGCCAATTATTGGGTACTCTGCCTCAAATTTCTTCCCATGCCGGATGCCTGGTGGTACAAGTTTTCAAAGAATCAAGCACACAAGGGTTCAACCAATCTCTGCTCAGATAGTACTTCTGTCCGATCACGGTTGGCAGAATCCCAAATATTCTATGGTTCTAAATCTCTTCTTTTCTTGATTAGATCAGAGTTTCATCAACAGGTCAATCACCACTTCAGCACTTGGATGCAGCAGATGTTCATAGTTCACATCTCAGTTGACTCCCGTTGTGTGTTCGAAAAATTCACCCGACTCAAACGTCGTTCCCGATTTAGGATAGTGATTTCTAGGCGACGGAAAAATGTTCGGTCTCCTTGGTGTCGATGGTGTCTTCTTCTCACCTGCAGCCAGCGGCATCATGGGGCTGATTTGGAAGATTTCATGAAATTGCTGTGGTTTTGAAGCATCAAAATTCAGGGGAGCAACCCATAGCCCCCATGGCCCCAAGAAATCTCAGAAGATTTCAACGTTTTTTTGAGCATTTTGCGAAGCAGCAGCTATACTCAGGGTTGACTGGTCACTGTTCAAAATAGTTGACTGAAAAGCAACCAAAAGAGTAAATGAATGTAAATGACTAAACTAGGAGCAACTACCCATCCACTCCACCCAAAGTTCATCCCAATAAGAAATATTCATCGTGAGAAATCCAGCGGTTCTTCGAGGATGATGCTATACCAGTTCCATCCACTTCTGGGTAAAGCCTCGTCAAATCCCGGTGGGGGTGAACGGGTGAACCAGCCCACAATCCTCTCCAATTTTGGAGACAAAGATCCATCCGGCGAAGCATCTTGGTGTGAACTACAGCTGGTTGGTGGTTGACCTACCCCTCTGAAAAATGATGGACTTCGTCAGTTGGGATCATGAAATTCCCAATGTATGGAAAGTCATAAAATTAATGTTCCAAACCACCAACCAGACAGGGCACCAGGGCTTTGATCCATTTCACATGTCACATCCGCAAGTTGTTGCTGGTAAGAGATGACGTTTCACATTGCATTGCCTCAAACACCTTCAGTGCTCCAAACTATCTTCGAATTATCGCAGGAATGTTTATTTAGTTATGGACCAGTTACGGATGATATCCAAACTATATACTAGCTAGTTCCGAATCAACTCTACTAATTATTAATAATTGACAGTTCTCCCATTATCCCATTATATACCTACAAGTGGCTAATTTAAATTACGCCCATTAAGTCTGTCTAAATTATCAATTGTACCCATTGATTCTGTTAATAGAATTCCATTAATCCCAATTTACTCGTTAAAGGTTCCCATTAATCTATGGTTTGGGGTTTTGAGTTAATGATCTTGTACATGAAATATCCATCAATCCATTTGAGCTATTCAAAAGTTGATACCGGGACCGGTAACTCTTAATAGCAGCTGGGAAACTCTTTTTCTCGTTCGGCCCCCCATTCAATAGAAGAAAAAAAGGATACCCCCAGCTCAGAATCGCTCCCTCCAACTATTGGATAGATACAACCTAAGTATATTTTTTAAAAAAAAATGATCGTCAATACATCATATCAGGGCTTGGGAAAAATGTCCTAACTGAACATCACCCAGGAAGAAAGGCTAGAAAAAACCTCCAACAAATACTTTTGAAAAAGTGATGTTCCAAATCCCCAAAAAGGGACATGGTTGATGTGTTGCTGGTATATCCCCCTATTTAAATGCTAAAAAAACCTTAAACAAATTCGATAAAATCACCATGTTTGCTAGCTAAATCGCATTACCCCATTATATCCGCTTTATCACGTTATCTTCGTTTGTGGCTATTACATTTTCCCACATATCCATTCAATCTTCCTGCTGATTGATGGTTCACACCACTATATTATAGTGATTTATCCAACCTAAGTACGTGATGATTGACCATCACTACATCCGATCAGGGTTTGGCAAACGTCCGTTTATTTTCACATCACCCAACTAAAACTACTCTATATATATAGATATATTTATAATTATATACACCAACATATGGGAGACGACAATGTCCTATATCATCTATACATCTATATAGAATCTGCATACATCTAGATACATCTTACATCAAAAAAACACATAATCTAATCATATCTATTTGGGTAAATTATAATAATTCACCAACCTGAAATAACATGAAATAACACCATATTGGGATAATTCCCCTTACTAACCATCATTTCCGGCGAGGTCGCGACGTGAGGTCGTTATAATTTACCATATTTACCCATATATATATATGTATACATATATGAATATATCTACATTTGGGGATGATTTCGCTTATCAACCATGATTCCAGGCTTCGGTCTGCCAATCCATTGATTTTCACCGCCTGGACGTCTCGCCAGGCCGTTGGGCATCAGCACCGCGCGCGGCTTCGAGGGAACCTTGGCGACCCGCCAGCTTCGGGTCATGGGGTAATGGGGTACCCTCGGGGGAAACCAACGCAGATGTGGAAAATCACCATGTTTTATAGGTAAATCACCTTTTTTCCTAGGAAAATCCTGGGAAAATGATGATTTAACTACAACAAATTGTCATTTAGCCGCCAAACATGATGATTTAACTAGGGAAAATGGTGATTTACCCTGGGGTAAACTAACGTAGATGTTGAACATTTGCCATATTTATAGGTAAATCATGATTTTAAGAATCAATAAATGGACCATTTTCCCAAGCAAACTGTCATTGTAAATAACTAGGTTGTAACCAACAAAAAAGGAAGGGATAACATGGGATAGATAGATACTGTCACACTGTATCTATTTTATATATACATATTATATTACAATAGATTGCATTTTTTCCTAAGCAACAGTATGATCTGGATTGCCAGTGGAAGGAACCATGGTGGTTTCAATCCTCTGAGATGGAAAATATAAATCTATATAAATCTCATACTTACGGCCATATGCCTACGCACACTAAGTGGAACTGAACCTGTAGAGTGCCGTCTCTGTCAATGGAATAGTGGTCCCCTTGACGCTGGCAAACCTCATCACCTTTACCATCATCAACATCAAAGAAAATAAATGACCCATCTCCACATTGTACCGGCCATGCAGCTTCAAGGCCCCGCAACTGATCAGCTAATATATTCTCCCATGAAAAGTCCCAAGAAAGTATAAAACTGTAGCTACCCACAAAACTGATCAAAATAGTTGGGATCTATGGGTGTCCATAACTCTGTAGTTATACATTTTCACCCATCCCCTTTCCCATCATATACATCTACAATTACACAGCTCGCCCCTTTTTTCCAAACAACCATATAAAGCTGTCTTGTCCCATCACCCCACCTTCACAATCCACTTTCATAAGGCACCCATGATGCATGATGGGCGTACACCCCTAAAAGGTATTAAAAGGTGGTGCGCCCGCTCCCCAAGTGATGTTTGCTGATTGAAAATCGCTTCTTTCATTGAAGGTATATCCCCCATAAACCCTAGTTAGCCTAGTCATTTGCACCAACTTACCACCAACTTACCTGTTTACTTGGAATATCGCCCTACTTCGTAAGTGGCAAGTAGGGTCAGTTCGGATATGCGTGGGAGAATCCAGCAGATGTGACTTATGATCACCAGGGTTGTTAGCCAATTACCAAGTAGGAGGATCCTTCAAGTAGGTCTACACCTCATTTATCTATCACTTTATATCCACTTAATATTCTTGATCATATTAATATTAATATTCACTTTATATCCACTTTATATCCACTTAATATCCACCTCATTTAATATCCACTTATATTCGCATGATGATATTAATATTATTGGTTGCACTTATGCTTGACGGTTAAACGTCATGTACCCTCTGGTGTCATCAAACGTGGCTTGCAGGAAAATCCACCATTTGGCTCGATGATAGAGAGAACTCTTTGTGCTGCAAGTAGCGCCGTCGCGTTTTCACAGCGTTCGCGGCCGGTTTTTCGGTGGGACCAGAGGGATTGGCGCTGGGATTCAAGGCATCTTTGCAAATTGTTATCATCCAAGCGACCCAACTCAAAAAACCATTCTGTGGTGTCTTGATTGATCTTGCTGTTTGGGGGTGATGTGTCCCAGCTTGTTGCACCAAGTTGGCGCAAATTCATGGCATTGCAAGTGAATCTCATTCCTCAAGGCCTTGTTGTAGCCGCCTACTCGAATTGCTCGATGCTGTCGGCCAGCTTCGCTAAGGGCAGCCTATTCCACTGTGCAATGCATGCCGCAACCCGTTCACAGGGCTCATGCGGTGCATCTGGCACTTCCAACCGGCTTCTGACAAAGTGAATCTCATTCGCTGTAAGCTTCGACATGGCTGCACGATGACCTGACAACAGCTTTACAATAACATCTTGAGCAATACAAGCCATTGATGAAGTCAGACTGAGTCAATCTGGTAATGACTCGATGATATTCCCAGCTATGAACCTCCATTTAGTTCGGGGATTCGTCTAGCGTACGAGTATACCCCTATTATATAAGTCCCACATCGTTTATCATGTGGATCCCAGCTTGGCTCAATTCCCCAAGTTGAAGGGGAAGGGATTTATTGGCTTGAAAACCATGAAGTTACTACTAATAAAACTATTAATGAGGTTACTATTAATAGATTTATGGGACTTAAGCACCATTAACTATCGTTACTTTGGTTAATTAATGCTTCATCCCATAAATTGCCTTAATCTACGAACTATTGAATCATCCCTGAGTGCCTTTTCCCAATATTTTTAGCCCTTCAGCTTGAGTGGCATCCCGCGTCCAAATTCCCGCCAGCTCTTTGGCGTTGCGGTTGAAGGCGCCGGGCATGGTCCTTGGAGCAGGGGGCGTTGGTTCCCCTGGGATTCCCCTATTGGATTGGTATAATTCCCATCTCAATGGATTGGTTTAAGGGAAAATCTACAGGAAACCAGAGTTATTTTCCCATTAAATATGGGGCTTTCCTGTAAATTTTCCCTTAAACCAATCCATTGACCATCTGGTTGGTGGTTTCAACCCTACCCCTCTGAAAAATATGAGTTCGTAAGTTGGGATTATTGTTCCCAATATATGGAAAATATATTAAAAGTTCCATACCACCAACCAGCCAATACATGAAGGGTATATTTTAATCCCCTATCATCAACCAACCAGGCTTTTGAACACTGCTCAGGTGTTGTTATATATCGCAGTCCAAACCAAACCTGTTTTATTCACCCAAACTCATACCACTTACTTGTGTTTTCATGATTTTGTTGGTACAGTATATGGTGCTTGTAAAAGGTCGGTGTGGCTTAGTATGTCTTTTAAGCGGAGGTTGGAATGAATGGCGAAACCACCCGTCTTTCATCCAATTGTGCAGGCTTCCATCCCGTTTTGAAAGGCATGGCCAATCAGAGATTCCCTGCAAAGCAGCATGTTGTATAAAAGCCAGTTAGTACCTAACTATGCATCCAGTTAGTTTCCCCAGCTATATCTCATGATATTCTCACTAGTTATAGATCATTTATTGTTGGCAATACTATATTATTATATATTATATTCAAATATCCACCATTCTACCGTTCTACCATTGCTCTGGATCAACCTGTCTACCGTTCCCTTTTAGGCACTAAGGTCCCAGTTTGACAGCTAAGTCTGACAATCTTCCCGGTAGTCCAAGGTGGATTCATGGACAAACAGTATATAGTTTCATTGTTGCTTAAGATGCGTAATTTTGCGTCATGTATTGTTTCAGACTTTCATATCTATATTATCAAATTAACAAGGTCGGTTTTCGGTCACAATTTGTCACAATCGGATAATAAACATATCACCACTGGATATCGACATATATCCAGGCCCATCCACCAAGTCTCTTGCTTTGATGATATATGATTGCTAGATCATTATTACCATGGTGTTTTTATGATATACAGTACTATATACTATTATACATTGTTATACATTACTATACATTATTATACATTATTATACATTACTATACATTACTATACATTATTATACATTATTATACATTACTATACATTATTATACATTATTATACATTATTATACATTATTATACATTATCATACATTATCATACATTATTATACATTATTATACATTATTATACATTATTATACATTATTATACAATATTATATATTATTATATCTTATTATATCTTATTATGTCTGATTATATCTTATTATGTCTGATTATATCTTATTATATCTCATTATTATCATCTATAATTGGTACTGTCACTCAAACATTGACCAATCTGGTGGATGGACCAATCCGCCAAGTCTCTTGCTGAACTTCTTCACATCGTAGCCACCACGACTTTGCACGGCGGCTCGGATACTCATCGGCGCCCACTCGCTGCTCATGTGCTGCTCCAAGCGATCAACGAAAAAGTCCTCGTGGGAAGCCAAGATGGAGAGACTTCACTGAAGGAACAGCTCCAATCATCCACCATGGCACCATGGGTCAATGTTTGATTGACAGTAGTAATTAAAGATGATAATGATAAGATATAACAATATATAATAATGTATGATAATGTATAATAATGTATTTGGGGGGTTCCTAAGTCATGGGGGTACCCCCAGTTCTCATCCATTTTATTTTCGGATTGTCCAATATAAACCATCCATTTGTTTGGAGTCTTTGACCTGGAAAGCTCGAGAATTTGAAGCACAAAGTATGTCAAATCTTGAGTGAAGTGATTAGCCTCATAATTCACCTACTCATGCGTTGACCCTGCGTAGCCACAGAACTACAGAGTTGTGGCAACGTCTTTCCGTATAGAGCTCTGGCAAACATTGTTTTGCTATCAGCATTCTAGCCTCTATTTGAAAATTATGTAAACAAAACGAACAGCACTTCACGTTGCATCCTATACTATTCTGTACTCTGGGAATCTTTGGGCATTGTTTTGAAAACTGCTCATCAATGTTTTGCTTGGATACCCACCATGTATCATGAAACGAGCCCTGAATCCTTGGGACTTTGCAATGAAATGGGGCTGCTCACACACTAAAAGTAGAAATATTAGCAGAAATCACATTAGAACCAGTTTCCGACAGTGGATTGATGGATACTCTAGCAGAAAGCATGGAGGAGTTCAACCTCCCTCCACTGCCCAACGGAGCCGGTCCTCACAATGCCTAGTCTGGATGTAACCTCAGGATGCCAGTTTTGCTGCTCACGGATTTCAAACATCAGGACCTATACAATGGGGAGAAGATGGAGGAAACCTATAAGAATTACATACTCAATGACTGGGTAAGGATTTGGGTTACCCTCCGGTGGCATCAAAACGGGCGAATCCTGGAAAATCCCCCATTTAGTTTGATGATGTTCTCAGCGAACTTAGCCTCCACTTTGAGCCATGGAGCTGATTGCTGGGAGGTTTATGTCACCATCAGCATCTCAAAGGCCCCAGGTATGTCCATTATTCAATGGCCATTTCAGGAATCTAAATTGGAGGTACCTACCATATTCCTGGGTGAATATTCCTGGAATTCCCAGTGAATTCTTCCTTGGTGATTCTGCCAGTAAACCACTCCTGGTCCAAGGGATCCAAGGGGCTGTGCGGGACTTGCTTTAGCAACATGTCGAACCACGTTGAGAGACCTGCGGCAGATGCGGCAGGCTATGGATGTCATGGGGAATCAATGTACCATCAATGGCTGTGGATGAGGAATTTCACTTGCAAAAAAAAAAGTGATGGACAATTACTTCAATCACTTGCACTATTAATCCATCTTAATCCCAGTTTTTTTCTGGTACAAATGTTATTTAGAAACAACCAGGCTGTGGGAAATCATGGGATAATCTGGGATCACGGCCTTTGGTGATGTGGTTAATATAGCCCTCAGTGCCTTAGTGCTTGTTGGCTAATATCTTCATGACATTCCATGACATTTTTAATAATTACACATATCAAATATCTCGCTTATGCTGCTTATAAGTAGTTGTTGGTAAATGTTGATATGCACTAGGATTTCAAACCACTTTTTTCATAACTGCTTCCTGAACTTCGCCCTTACAGCGCAATGAAGGTAGTTGAGATTTGCCCATGATCGTTTTTTGTGCGATGACCTCGCGCATCCTGAATTCGTGGAGAATGGTGAAATTGAATTGGAAACATGGGATTCCATTAAATGGTTATATAGATCCATTTATATAAATAGTTAGTTAACTTATCTATATATATATATATGTATTTCCTATTTTTGTGGTTAGATGAACTTATATTGGAAAGATAACCATTTTTTCCTTAGAATGGGATTTATGATGAAATATTACCATGGTTTATTGGTTTATCCCGGCCATCTTTGATTCCCATGGTGAGTTCAGTCATCATTACCATCGCTAGCATGAAATCTCCAGGAAAATCCCAGAGGGTAGCTATTTTTCTTCAACCATTGTTGGTGATATCCCATGTACCCTCTAGTAAACATGAACACAGTTTGCGACATTGAAGCCATGGCCCAGTCGAAATAGTGGATTTACATGGATTTACCCATAAAAAATGGTGGATCTTTCCATGGTTATGTAAACGTGTACTGGAGGGTAATATACCCATAAAATCCCGTGAAATGTCATTCAAATCCCATGAAATCTCCCCATGAAATCCCATTAAAATTGACCATTAACCGTGGTGAATCGTGGAGACTTGTCCAAAAATATCATGTTTCCTCACTACATTTTACCATTGATAGCAATTCAGATTCGTATCAAACCAGTCGGTTGACCCAGTAAAATCCCATGAGATCCCATAAAAACTGACCATTCATCACCATAAAATCTCCATTCATCACCAGTAAACTAACAGTTTGCTACAGAAAATGAACCATTTCCTTCGATGATTTACCTATTAAGAATGGCCAAAGTTCCATAGCTAGGTCAATTTGACCAGAGGCTAAATCCCATTGAATCCCCATTGAAATCCCCATCATATTCCCATTGTTGTTGATTAAATTACCATAAGGTAAATTCACCATAGTTGTTAGGGATTATGTAGGATTATCTTCCAACTTATGGAGATCAGAATTTGATAGGCCCCAAGGCCATCAGAAACCATTAGAAACCATCTGGTTGGTGCTTTGAACCCCTCTGAAAAAATGATGGAGTTCGTCAGTTGGGGTTATGAAATTCCCAATATTCCCAATATGATGGGAAAGTCATAATCCAGCCATGTTCCAAACCACCAACCAGCCATTAATGACCATTGATAGCCACTTTTTTCCACCGCTGCACCGCGCCTAGCAGCCCAACGCCCTCGTGCAGGTTGGGCGCATCGATGGCATCAAAGGTGGCGCCACGGAAAGCCACGGCCTCACCGGAAAATACCAGGAAAATCTCGGAAGAACCGTGGGAAACATATGGGAAAATGGTGGTTTAACATGGATACATGGTGGGAGCACAAGGATAAATCGTGGTTTAACATGGAAAAAATGTGGTTCGACTAATTATGTTCATATTGATCTTCACCATTCTTGAAAAAAATGGATATGAAACAAGACGGTTTGATAAATGTTGAATTGAATCAGTTCCTAACCCTGGGATAATCACCCTAGTGTGAAAAACGACGGAAATTTTCCTGTCTTAAAATAGGAGATCCCCAAGTCACCATAGGTTTCAATACTAAAGATGATTTGGAGGTCCCACGACTTAGGAAACCTCCATGTGATTTCATTGGGTTGTCTGAAAATAGTGCACCAAGAAGAAAACTCAATGGTTAATCAGAGTTCATCAGTTTCAGTAAAATGGCTACAATAGCGGGGTAGCCATCCCTATTTTTCAGACACACCCAAATCATAGATTGTTGGTAACATCCCTACAGGATGCTGCCCCCCAGTGATGTAAGTTGGTTTATAAACCCCATTAACATCCATTAAGTATAGCTATATCTACCATAAACCACTTATATCAACTCATATAATGTAACATCCAACCATACTATAGTTATATCATGTTATATCACTACTTATGAATCATTAACATCCATAAA
>Ga0126342_10000156_pt1:30000-53392 | contig 53392 bp, 40 predicted proteins | sample Cyp1metagenome_FD_92528 | JGI IMG/M metagenome (GOLD analysis project Ga0126342, IMG submission 92528) | Coral microbial communities from Lord Howe Island, Old Settlement Bay, Australia - Cyphastrea 1 metagenome | ecosystem: Host-associated > Invertebrates > Cnidaria > Coral ...
TTTCACCAATCCTGGGTCCTTGTGAAATACCCCAAGACCTGGGATCCACCAATGTATACTGTAAATGATGTTCCCATGTGTCCCAAACCATAAATTGGATAACAAAACAATGGTTATCACCAAACCGCGTTTCCCAAACATATTCCCATGTTTCCCATGTTTCCCAAACCATAACTAGGTTAGAACATGTCGGAACTATGGTTATTGACCAGCTACGAGCCGGGGGATGAATCTGTTCCCTTGGAATCCAGGGCTCCACGTGGCCATCTTTTGCGCATCCAGCTGTCCATAAGCCGCAGCGTTTCGCGCAGCTTGGCCCCACCAATCCGCCTCGAAACCGCTAACGTTGAATGATAACATAACTGAATGTTGTACTGAATCCCAAGGGTCTATGGTAGATATGTGGTAGATATATGGTAGATATATGGTAGATATATGGTAGATATATGGTAGATATATATATATGCTAGAACTGCTAGAATATGGTCCCCCAGCAGTGATCGCTGCACCTCCTTCTCCTTCATCGAAGCTAGGGTCACGTAGTCGCGCAACTCCAATCTGGATCGCGTCAGGTGGCGGCAGGTCCACTGCCAACAAAAATTCGAGTGGATTGGGTCGAAAAGAGTGTGGCAATGTGGGATTTCAACCATCAAAATATGGGATTTAGATGGATTTCGCATTGTTTGACCAACAAACGTGGGAAAATTGGTTGTTTCCACAAAAGACACTTGCAAGCGGCAGGAACAACCGAAAAGCGCGCAAGAAACGAACGAGATTGAGAATATTGATATGGACCATGCCTGACAAACAACCGCTGAACACCGGCAATATCTGGAATATGGGTTTGTCATGGTTTGTCTGAAAATAAGGTCCCCCAAAATTGATGGTTCTCGTACTGCTCGCGTGGCCAAAGGGTGGGTATTCCCCATTTTCATACCCTACATGTCGGACCCTTAGAGGACGATCTAAACTTTTTTTTGCTTCGACCGGGTCAATGGCAACAGATTTATTGTGGAATAATGAGCAATCTTAATTTCAGGTGTGATCATCAGGGACTATACAACTCTATATACATATATATACATGTGTATATAGATATATATATATATACAACTCTATATTATATATATATATATATATACGTACATATATATATATACATTTATTTCAATTGTTTCACGTGTCTGGGTTACAAGGTTTTTGATTCAGACTTCAAATGTCACAGGAGCAGCACCTCGATGGAGAATGCTGATTCCCATGTAATTCCTAGTAGAGATGGTCGCGGGCTAACTCCGTGGCATGTGGCATGGTAACTTGAAGCCATTGATACTGGTGGTCTGTATCTGTAGAAAGTTTAAACCTTGAAAATCCTTGAAATATCTTCACAATTCAGGCATATTTCAAATCATTCACGGCCCGAAAATTGGATGATTTACGACCCCAAGAACGGCCACTGTCATCTGTAATTCCGCGTCTCATATTTTGACCCATGCCAAACTTTTGACGGTTCCAATATGGTCCAATCAGAAAATGACCGTCTGTGCTTTAAAATTCATAAATCTTGCACATGCAATCATCATTCTTGGACGATTCCTGTAGAATCATCACTTCCACCAAAATTTCATCAGAATTCTTGGATGATCTTGGATGCTTACACATTATTCAAAAAAACTCTCCAATTCCAATTCATACTGATAAAGAGATTTACCCTCCGGAATCAAACATGGTTTGCCGGAAAATCTCCCATGTAAGGTTGATTTTCCCAGCAAACCTTCATGGCTAATCCGAAAAAAACCGCCATGTTTCATTGTCCTATTGTATGTCCATTAAATCCCTGTCAAATCCCTATCAAATCCCATTACCTTCTGGTTATTTAACATAGCCATAGAAAATGGCCCATAGAAATAGATGGTTTACCGAACTTAGAAATGGTGATTTTCAATGGCTATGTTAGTCACAACCAGATGGTAAATGACATAAGTCCTGCTCTGGACCCTGGATGACCCTCTGGGCGCCCAACTCCAAGCTCAGATCCCTGCGACGCCGTTTCAGCTCCTGGTTTCGAATTTTGGAAAATGATGGGAACATGTTGATTTAATGGGATTTAATGGGATTTAATGGGATTTAATGGGATTTAATAGGATTTAATGGGATTTAATGGGATTTAATGGGATTTAATGGGATTTAATGGGATTTAATGGGATTTAATGGGATTTAATGGTGGTTTAATGGGATTTAAAATACATCAAAATACTGGATTTTCCAGAATGTTAGTGAAAGAAGGGGGGCGATTCTTAATGCTAGCTATTTGGAATCTGTTGAACATGCTGTATTTCTACGCATATTATTAGCTGGCCTTGCATGAGTGATCTTTTCAGTTTGTGCATGTTCTTTTGGGTTGAGTGATCGGGTGGTGCCCCTCATGTTTGTTGGTTTATAAACGTTCAGTCAGTTCAGTCTATCTACAGAATCTACAGTACCTAGTTACCCTATTTCTATTGGTTGTAAACCAACTTAACGATTCCAAACTGGTGGCACCACCCTGTACAAATCTATACCCAGGGGTAGTGAGGCTTAGCAACTGGGCCAACCTAGACCCACGGCTGGTCACGAGCTGCCGCCCATGTGCCTTGGTGCTTGAACTGAAAAAAATATGTCCATTGAGAGAGATCATTCCATTTCTTGGGTTGAAAACTCACTGCACTAATTGGTATAGTATGTAATTAACATAAATGTATGTGTATATGTGTATTGATATTGATATTGATATTGATATTGATATTGATATTGATATTGATATTGATATTGATATTGATATTGATATTGATATTGATATATAGCATCTACATATCTGTCAATGACACCATCAGCCAGTTGAGATAGTCAGGCCGGATCACTGATGATCCTATGAACTTTTGACATTCCCAAGTTATATTAGTGTGAAGTCTGTCTGATCTAGCGGCTAGAATAGTGATTTTGTAATTGTGTGATACTGTGTGATATTGTGTGATCTTGTGTGCCGGGGCAAGTACATGATCCCAAAGCCTGGAATACTTGGAATTCAAACAGAACCCAGAAGTGATAGGCAGCAAAATTGCAAAGATGGAAGATGATGGAAGGTTGAAAAGGCAGCAATGCATTTCTGGTTGGTGGTTTCAGCCCATCTGAAAAATATGAGTTCGTCAGTTGGGATGATGACATTCCCAATATATGAAAAAAAATGTTCCAAACCACCAACCGGATTTTGGTTAAACTATTGTACAGTATCTTATTTTGGCCTGACAAGTGCTGGATAAACATGGATGAACTGGCTAGTTGATCACAGTGATATATCATTGTTTACTGAGCAACCCGGAACTGGCCTCCCTCAATGGGCACATAAGTTGCTGGGTGACTTGGTGATGTAGGTCCACTCAAAAATCACCACTTTGCTAATCCCCTACAGTAATATCCTGTAATATCAGTACTGATTGTCGAATCGAAAACAAAAAACAAACATTACCCTCTGGTAAACTAACATAGCTATTGATTGAAAATGGCCATTTATAGTGGATTTTCCCATGAAAAATGGTGATGTTCCATAGCTATTTTGACATAACCAGAGGGCAACCAATGAGATCCATGTCCTCGAGTTCTCCCAAGATGTCGCTCTTTGCCAATTCAATGGTGCGTTCCTGCTACTTCCATGAGGGCGTGGGATGGAGGAAAAACATGTGGATCGATCCATGGATAAAAACATCCCAAATGCATGACATCTGTGGTCATAGGACACAGACACCCATGGGGTTACAACAAAGCCAATTCGTTGTTGGGAGCCAAAACATGTTTTTCGTATGTGGACATACATATTTGGAGTATAGCCTTTACAGCAGCTAATACATACATTCGGCTGTTCATGTAATAACAAATCAACTTCGAGACAGGACGGAGAATGCCGAAATGTGCATGGACATGATGACTAGTCATGAATTATCGCAACCAACTGAATGTGACAAGGGTTGCCTCTATGCAACAAATATGGATGTCGGGTTTTCAATGTGACACCCATGTTTTAAACACCCTGAACTCCCAAAAATGGCTATCATGTATTATGGGCTGGTCACTTTCTAATCGTTCTATCCTATGAAACAATTATCGCCACAACATCTCGGCCCGCACCTCCTCTTCCTGCGCCACCCGCTGCCGTAGTTCCTCCGACACCTCAAGGCGACTCAGAGATCTGAAAATCATATAGCAACCCCTTAAAAACGTAGTTGTTTTCGTGTTTTTTGAGGTAAAATAGTGGGAAAATGAACATGTTGTTGATGTGTTTATTTTTGGATTACTATATAACTATCACCAATCAAATTGAACGTATGTTTTTTGAGTATGGGGTGGTATGAATTTAAATCTTCGCATCCCAGAAAAAGTTGGATTTGTTTTCACGCTACGAAAAGTGTTGCAAGTTGTTTTGAGTCTATATTCATTTTTTGTCGCTTGGGTACTAGAACTATAACTATCAACAATTAAATTCAACATACAACCAACAAGCAATGGGGATTTTAAACTACTCCCTTCTCCCCGACCAACATAGAACCTGAGGATCGCCAATGTTTGAAGGAAAATTGTCGTAACATGGCAAAATGAGGGAACACAAAAAAAACTCACTGAAATGGGAATGTGTTAGTATCCACTTAACAATGTTTGTTAATTTTGGTTACATTCGATACATGGTACCAAATGGTGAACGCTCAAATGTTCAGGAGAGTCAAAAGCCGGCAATGAAACCGATCCCAAATCGGATGAATGGTCCATTACTTAATCGTCCGTATGATTCTATATGTAAATTTTGGGCCACTGTCCATAGCTCTGTTCAATTGATGGTAACCACTACAAGACCATTATAAAATCACTATGAAAAGCATCATAAATCCACAATAAACTGGTACAGAAATCATAACAGGTTGTATAATGTAAAGACACTACAGATGGTTTAATGATGATTTTAGACCAGAAAATCCTTGAACCATCCCCAAAACTCACATTGATAAACCATCCTTTAAAATGGCAGCTTCCCATGACATTAAAAATTGCATTTCCCAAATAAAACTCATGGCTTTCATGGCATTAAACATGGCATTTCCCATGGATGTCCCTGAAAAACCCATCGGCACCTTCACGTGGAGATACGCGGAGACGGGAGAACATTTGGCTGCAGCAGTACGATAGGCAGCCCTGCGCTGATCACCGGAGTTGAACCAACCATCTATGGCCTTAAAATGCGAATATATATATATGTATACACATATCTACAGCTACGTCTATATCTACATATATCTACATATATCTACATATATCTACATATATCTACATATATCTACATATATCTACATATACAGTAAATATTATAATATCTCTACATATATATATGTATATAAATATGTATATAAACATATGTATATAGAAGTATAGATGTACGTATGTATGTGTATATATATATGTTATAATGGTATCTTATATAGTATTATATGATGGGAATATTTGGAGGATCAGCCCACTTAGCAACTGGTTAGTAATCATATACATAAAGTTGTAAGCCATTTATGGGATAGCCCATGGATATGGGACTTACTAAATGATCTAAATGGGATCGCTCTTGACCAACAAAAACATCCAGTTGAACAATGTCTTATCCAGTTGAACAGTTACACGAAAAATGCTCGCATTCCCAATAGAAACGTGGCTTCATCGGATGCTTCAACCACCGTTTGTGCTTTAATTTTCGATTGGACCCGTGGAATTTTCAGTGAAACCTGTCAAGCTGGCCTCGCGGCTATTCAATCCGATTTTCTGTTGCTTCATTGGTTATTCCCACCAAACACATAAAATGGTCTTAAAATCCCCGCAGTTGATGAGATCGTCCTCATTTCTGTTGCTTGTCTCCCAATTCTGCGGCTTTAAATCCCCATTGCAGTTGATGAAGATATCCAGGTTTTGTCGGTAAAAAACAGCCCTCACAAGACTCATAAGGCCTACTCAGTCTCCGGTTGCCGCTGGTCTGTTGGTTGCCGTTGGTCGGCGCTTGCGTGCGCTCCTGCTTGGCGCGAAGGGCCTCTTCTGTTGGGAAGTGTAGGTACAAGGAAGAACTTAACTGAGATGTAATATATATATATGTATATCTAATTACATATTATTATATATATATATGATATAATATATATATATATATATATAATGAAGTGGAACATATTGGAACTATGGTGACTCTCCTGTTCAGTTCTCCCCAAAGTTTCTAGATTTGCAGAGAATACTTGCGTGTGCACATGTGTATAGTTGTGTATGTATAGACATTCTAACCATCTATGTACACCGCTTACCACTTTTTGGGATGACATCCTTTGCGTTCCATGTGTGCAAGTGTATACATATATATATACATCATCATATATGTATTTGTCGTATACTTGCGGCATTCTATCATTGTATGAGCCGCCCTCAAAATGTATGGTGTGAGCCAAATTCCAAACTATTAGTCTAACCATGATCGTTGTTTGGTGGGCCTGTCGTTTTACAGTGTTTTCTGCAACTGGTAACATGCATGTATCTCACCCCCATGCAACAACAACATGACACATTTTGCCATTTAATTGGCTGCTGAATCAAGCGACTCCACATGCCTTTTCCTACTGTGGATGGTTGCGAAATCTTGCACCACCTGGGATGGTTAAAACCCTGTAAATAACGGGATAAACCATCTATCAACTGGTGCAGGATTTCTTCCATCCACAGTACCTCCTACCTCAATCCCATAGCCACAGTGTCACTTTGGCAAATCTGAGGTGCCTATTACCCATTAAGGTCGACTCTGAAATTTCTGTGCCTCTCAGAGGGGATCAAATCGAATCACCGTCCCGGAAAAAGGGGCAAAGTTTCACTTTGGAATGGATGCATTTGGCCACTTTGTGGTACTAACATGTACTAACTATCCAAGTGTTGGAACCCTGTCGACTCATACCCATTTACAAAAATCGTCGAAAACCATCGCCAATGTCACCATACCATCTGAAAGGGCGTCCCATAGATCAAACATTTCTATGGCTGGTCTTTGGTATAGGAATTTCCATGGCTATCTCGGCACAAATGAGCAGAATGAAGCACCTCCTTCTACTGTGTATATACTGTATATGGATTTGGTTTCTGAACATCGAGTATCCCAAAGACTCATGGTTTAGACCTCAAGTCTACCCAGGGCCGCTTCATGGGTATTGGGGAAGTCCAATGGGGCAATGATCATTATTCCTGCCCTGACAACGGTGACAACGGGGTGACACAAAACCCCATGGTTCATCAACATCTTCCTCATTGTAAGTGCCAAAACTTGCGTATTCCCCAATTTCTGCACAAACACAAATCACAACAAAACAATTGGATCTATCAAGATCCACATCCCAAATCCAGGACTCTACATCCATATCCAGGTTGTGTATCCCAACAAAAAATCGCCTTTCCCCCGGTCGAAAACCACAGCCGTCCTCCGTTAAGGACCTTCTCATGTCCATGGCCCAGGAGTTGTCCCGCGCCTTGCTCAGTCGGCTTGAGGCCAGGGGAGATGGTTGTGAAACTAGTCCCATGGTTAATACATATATAGGGTACATATACATATATAATTATATATATATATATATATTTACATAGGGTACATATATATATATATATATATATGTATGGTACATGCATGTATATATATATTATAGAGAGAGAGAGAGAGGGAGAGCGAGATATAGCTAAGTGTACAATAGGTGCAATCTATGGTTAGTATGATATGTTCAACATAATATGGTTAAGGTATAGAAACTATGGGGCTTCATCCCGACTAATGGCGTTTGATCCATCCTCATATCCAAGTTAGATGAAGTTATATGACGTTATATGGTGGATATGCCCACTTACATGGGTTGTATACGTTCTATGTATCCTCTGGTTACTTAACAGTTACTTGACATAGCTATGGAACATGAACCATGAATAGATCATATAATATGATGGTTTGCCTATCAAAAATGGTCATTTTTCAGTTCGCCACGCGAAATCACCAGACGGCGTAGTTTTGAAGCACTGTAACTCGCCGGTGCACAAAATGGAGAGTTAACGACTTCACAAGGAATTGGAATTCGATATGATTTAACACCGAAGTTGGATTTGACCAGCAAACAAATAGTAAAATGAACGGCAACAGGAAAGCCGCGACGACGCGTCTGATTCTGCCATATGTTTTCCCATCCATTGCGGAGCTTCCTGCATTTTGGGATGAACAAATTCTGGGATGAACAGCTAGCAGAAAACACAACAACTGTGCCATCGTCACAACGTTTCAACCCATCATGGTCTGTCATTTCTCTTGGCTTGTTTGGGGAGAATGGCGAGGTTCAGTGAGCTTCAAAATGCACAGATAACTCTCTCATTCCTCAACTGGTAGTTGGTAGCTGCAAATGGTATTACTATTCACATCCATTCACCATGAGTTTGATCATTTGTAGATATCTCCTCCAGTGACATCAAACATGGCTGGAAAATCTTCACAGCATTTCCCAGCCTCAAGGGCGTGGAAGATCGAGCCGATGCGTTTCATCTGGGGGTAGAGATGTTCCCAAATCCTTGGCGCCGGGTGCAGTGGAACCATAATTCTTGCGGCAAAATTTCACCACAGGTGTAGGGATTGTATCCTAATGGCCCAACTTATATGGAGGTTACCATGCTTATGACCACCGATAACCCCAACGGATGTTAAAAAAATATCAGATCTGAGCTGCATTGATTTGTAACACGGATCTTGAATAATTGAAAGATCAACATATGATTATAATATATTATAATATGATCAACAACGGCGGGCGTTCCTGTGCTGTTTTAATATACAACATACAATTTAAATATCCCGATATCCCGATATCAAGAATCCAGAAATCTCCAAGCAGGACAAAACCTGCATTGAAATCTCATGGAATCCGATAGAGATTCCAATAGCAAATATAATGTAATACAAGAAATACCCTCTGGTAAACTAACATAACTATGGAAAATCACAATTTTTAATGAAAAAAAATCACTATAAATGGTGATTTTCCATAGTTATGTTAGTTTACCAGAGGGTATATGACAAGAAATACATCACTCATATTCACTGATGATATCCTGGTTGGTGGTTTCAACCCCTCTGAAAAATATTAGTCCTTCGTCAGTTAGGATGAAATGACATTCCCAATATGATGGGACAGTCATAATCCAGCCATGTTCCAAACCACCAGCCAGACAGGGCACCATGGCCCAGAAGCCGATGATTTAAGCCTATCCCGATATCCAATGATGATTGAAACCACAAAGCAAACTGTGAAAAATGACCAAAAGGTATAGCATATAGATGTATATATATATATATACATATATGGTGTGTATCTCTATTATATCCCCTATGACAAAGGTCTCCAATATATCCCCATAGATTCTATATCTTAACTTATTAACCTCATTAATTTACATTCATATTTACCATGTATCAAGCCATGGGATATTGATGCACCATGCATGACCTATCCCCCCATGGTCTCCCGACATCTCCAGCACTGGAACCTTTTGGGGATCCAAAGGCTCGTCAAAGGGCTTCCCCTGAGCAGAAACGTCGGAAAACAAATGCTTATGGCTTAAGGATGGGTTAAGGATGGTTAATGGATGTTAATGGATGTTAATGGATGTTCATGGCTATTCATGGTTTGATGATGTTTATTGGTTAATGACTAATGGCTATTAATGATGGGTTAAAATGGTTAAACAAAGGGCTTACTATGGCTTAAGGATGGGCGAATAAATGGTTATGTTCATGGCTATAAATGGTTTGATGATGCTTATTAATTGCTCATGCTAATGGGTATGACAGTTTGATTTTAACCTCTATCAGCTGGGATATGGGACCCCTACCCCCAAAGTCTTTATATTGCCGTAATTGAACAAAGCTACGGAACAAAAAATGTCCATGAATCTATATATATATACATGCATATATATATATTATTACATATGTATATATATATATATACATGTATATATATATATATATACATAATTACAATTATACATACATGAATGATTTCCCAGCTATAAACCTCCATTCATAGGATATTTCCCAGCCACGGAAATGATCCCCTCCTGTGCTGCAACGGGAGGCCATCCCTCCGCATCGTGACCTGCTTCTGTGGGGCCGCGATGGCCCGTGAATTCCTGTGGGTTTATCGATGTTTATGGGGGAATTAATATGACTGGTTGGTGGTTTCAATCCCTCTGAAAAATATTAGTCAGTTGGGATGATGAAATTCCCAATATATGATTATGGAAAAATAACAAATGTTCCGAACCACATGTTATCCATCTTATCCATGTTAATTGGATGGTTGTGGATGTGTTATGGGAATTTCTATTCATAGCTCATAACATGATAGAACTAGTTCATGGCGGTTAAATATGGTTTAATGGCGTTTAGAAACCAACATAAGTGGGGGGCCCATCCTGATGCTCTTCACCGGAAAATCACCAAAGGGCGGTTTCATAAGTTGGCAGCACGATCCAGATCATATTCTTGGTTATATCATGATCCCATAAAGTATCCCGTAAACATCATGATATATCCTGATCTTAAAATATTCCATAAATTCCCACAATTATCAGACACCCCATAAACATGCCATAAGATATCTCCAGACTTCATGGAATTCATGGGGTTTCTCTGCATTTCAACGAAGGCCATCGTAGAAACGCGCCTGATTTCTTGTGCAGGTACCATGAGAAGGTGAGGAATGGATCTGCCCTGACCATCACGACGGTCCCCCGGGCTGTCCCATGGCTCCGTGAAATGTGGGGATTATCCAACCAACCAATGAAATAACCGTAGAAAATTTGGTTATGGTATGGTTACAATCCATTTTTTGGACTGGTTATTTTATTGGGTTTTTTTGGACTGGGGTATGCTATTACAATCACCATGTGGTATGGTTTTGGGGATCTATTATTGATTGGGTTTAAACCACATGATTAGGTGAACGGACTCTTTTATGGTGATCGTGGCATAACTCTAGGCACGGGTGCGATAATTCACCAATGTTACCACAATTCCTGCAAAAATTCTCTGTACCATTCCACCTATACCATTCGTGGAATAAATTCAAATACTATGATTTTCGTACATTTGGAGTAATGATTAGGGATTTGGACGATTTTTCGAATTTGGCCCATAGCCATGTGAGAAATCAAATAGGTTTACCCTACCAGTTGGTGATGATCGTTACCACCCATAAAAAAGTGTCGTGATGTTGGGGATTTTTATTTTTGGGTTTACCACATGTTGTTTATGTTTGGGCCACTTTACCGAGCAGTGGTTTTCCAAGTACCGAGCACTAAGATTTGTAAGGGTATCGATCAGTATCTAATGTGAAGCCAACGATCCCAGTTGCAGAGTTCAGTGGAAGTCCAACGTCAAGCAGCTCCAAACAGCAAAAATCACCAAAGCCAGTAACCAGATTAACCAGGAAAAACGTTGATCTCAGGTTTTTCTGGGACTCAGTAATTACCCTGTATTTATCAACACGCCGTCGTTGATGGAGTCCACCTTGATGATATTTGACACCTATCATATTCAACCAACGAATTAATTGTCTTAATCAGGTAACTAAGATATATCAAGATTAGTTTAACAGTTAATAAGTGCAGTAAGTATATCAATCACGTTTGATTTTGTGACTCAATGCTTCGGTCCCAAAACGTTGCACTCAAGTCTGAGGACCAGACAGGGCTGATGGGTCATACCGCCTCAGATTCCCACATTCTAGCGCCAAGGCTATGACCATTGAAAAAGCTGTTGCATACCCTCTGGTAAACTAACATAGCTATTGAAAATGGCCCGTTTATAGTGGATTTACCCATTAAACATGGTGATTTTCCATAGTTACGTTAGTTTACCAGAGGGTACAATTGCTCTTTTGCAAAACCCACCCCGTGTTTGTTGACAAAAATCAAAGTTTGTACTGTAATGTACTGGATATTTTTAGCCATCGATTAAACTATACAAATCCCCATGGATTTTCGGGTCAAATCAATCCCGGTATGTCTTGCTGGTGCTTAGTAAGGAATGAGGGAATGATCTATAGTACCCACTAGTAATCATCCCATTCCCCCATTCCCTACTAAGCACCCAGTAAGTATTTTGGACATCAAATTCGCCCAGATCCCAGACTGCAGGCAGCCGAAAACTCTTTTCGCTGCAGGTTTTCGCTGCAAGTGCTTCGTTCTCCTGCAGCACGCTGGAGATCCTGCATGGAAGCGGTGAACCCATGGCTTTTTTGGGGGGGTTGTACCATAAAATGGTCGGGAAAATGGTGGCTCAATCATCAACTTGATGGGATTCTTGATGGGATATGAATGGAAAAAATGATATCTAACCAAGTCAAGATGTTTTTTTTTGTGTCCGCAAATGGGATACACCATGATATACTGTACCTAAGTTTGGGGATGCAAAGGGATCGATTCTGGTAAAGCTGTGAATATGGAGCCCCCAATGGATGTTCGTAGGTCCCTTTCGGTTTGTCTTATCCCCACAACCTGATGGACACTTGTTTTATCCCAATTCTGATGGGTAAAATCAACATCAGTAGAAGGGTCCTTGAAAAATGCCAGTTTATTTCCAGAGTTGGTTTACCAACATTTTGCTGCTGCACCATGTTTGCTCCTTACAACCTTGAGGGTTGATACTTACCTTCCAGTGAATGGTTGCATAGACCCTGAAACCTGAAAATCATCCATGTTCAATGGAAACGAATCTTCCATCACCCCAAACATGGCAGCTTCTATGTTCATGATTGTTAATGGCTTTCTGTAAAGAAACATTTACCAGAAACAGCGCCATGGATTTCCTGTAGACCATCCCCACCGCTTAAGGAGCTGACTGAGCACGACAGATCTTCAGCTCAGTCTCCATTCGCGCGAGCTCGTCATTCGTCCCTGGCTGTGTTCCACCAAACGGCTGCGTGTCAAAAATGGGGTATGTTTCACCCCCTGAAATGACCATTTTCACGGGAACATGATGATGAAACAGTGGATGGAATGGGGTACCGAAATTTCAGACACACCCGGGTTGATATGAGGGAAACATTACACTTCAAGCCACGGTTTTTACCATTAAATATAGGGGGTTCAACTTGAGCCACTTCCTGGGAACATGTGACTACAGTTGATTGATGTTGATTGTATGGACCCCCAAGATCTGGCCGAAATTCAGACAATATGTCAGTTGTGTGTCGGTCATATGTCATATATATTCATATATGTCATATGTAAGTTATAAGTTATATGAGTAGAATATTATCAGTTGATATCAGTTGCATGTCGCTGGTCGGAATCCGCTCTTGGATGGTGTTTTCACGTGCCAAGAAAACATCATAAACCTCCAAAATAGGGGACCATTAACCACCATTAACCATCATTAACATTCATTAACCATCATTAACCATGGTTAAACCCATCATTTTTCACTGCTTGGGGGATGGTTTAGATCAACAGTCAACCATTGCTGCTATGGATGGGTCCATGATGGTCCATCATCCCTTGGGGGGTTATAAATCCAACCAAGGGTTATTTGCGAACTGGAAAATGGCCCGTAGATGAGGAAAACCTAGAAAGGTTATATATGTTTTTTTTGATGTTCTTTTTGGAAAACTGCTACAGGGAAGCGACAATGTCAAACACACTTCCCCAAGGCACAAGGATTTTTTCCTAAAACAGCTACGACTTTGTCAGATGCCTGTAGTTTACCAGATATGCCCAATGAAGCACAAATTGGGGATGTCGTAAACCCTATGATAAATCTCCCATTGGGGATGCTTCATGCCGACATGTACCACACCAACAAAGTGCAGGTCAGAATCTCTCATGTGGAACCTTGGAAAACTCAATTCGTAGTTCCTTTTCCCATCTATCTATATATATATATATGTATAATAGGGAACATGGATACCCATAGCTACTGAGTTCCCACCATTCAACATCGGATAGTACAAAATATCAATTTCAGATGATGAATGGGAGCTAAGTAGCTATGGGTACGGCAGGAATGTTGGGGTCGACAAGGCGAGGCCCCCTTTGTTGGTTTATAAACCCCATCAACTAGTAACTAATTCGTTATGTTCCCCATAAACCCAAACGAATTCAGCAAGGCCAAGTGATGTGCGTCAACTTCGCTATCCTAAACAGGGACTGTACCAATTCTATGATTACTATCCATTACCAGCCCCCAACTTCCGCCGCGCCTTCCTGCTTCAGCACAGCCTGCAACAGCGCTGCCTGGGTGTTCCCATCCGCTCGCGCCTTCGCAAAACACGGTGCTGATGGCAGGGTGAATGGTGGTTGAACCCCATCTCATTCCAGCTAGGGGAAGCACCACATATTTGAAACCACAGTAACATTAGCATCGCCTCTATCCCCAATGTTCCTGGTGAGGAAGCGTTGATGATATCTCCAATTATTGTTTTTTGCTCCCGTCTTTTGCTGGTATCAGCCTGATCAATGTGGGCCCCCCCCAAATATACAGTAAGTTGGGTTATAACATGTTATAACATGTTATAACCCCATGAACAATAGTTACTTAAGTACCACAAACCATAGTTCTTGGAGTTATGTCAAAAGGCACCAACTTATCGATTTCGTTTACGAAAACCCCACGTATTTTGTACGTGGTCATCACTGCCCATCCTATATAAACCAGCTGATGTGGTTCCATGGTGAGGTCATACCCTCTGGAAAACATACAAAAAACTATGGAAAATCACCATCTTTCATAGGTAAATCAACCATAAATGGGTTATTTTCTATAGCTATGCTTTAAACAACCAGATGGATTGTAGCTGCATCGTATATTATACTCGGTCTATCGCCAAACTAGAAATATGATATTCCCCGAGTTTGTTCCTCGTACATCCCCATGGTGTATCCACATTTATGTATATAAACACATCTAACAAACATATATATATATATATATATGTATATGTAACATGTATCCCATTTACCACACTATTCATTCCATAAATTTCAGATGATCTTGGACTTGCTTAAGGACCCCCTTCAAAAAAAATCTACCGTCGATTCCCCCCAAAAAAAGGTGGGTTTCGCGGCGTCCAATCGAAAAATCCAAAGTCCCTACGGGACAGTCATCCAAGCATCATCAATCTATTGGTAAATTGTAACCATAGTGACTGGTTGGTGGTATACCTACCCCTCTGAAAAATATGAAAGTCAATGGAAAGGATGACATCCCATATATTATGGAAAAGAAAAAATGTTTGAAACCACCAACCAGGTGATAATAGATAACCACTATTGAGTGAGTCTCCCATCACTATTCTAATAAACCATAGGATTCTAATCTGGGTAAATTATAATATTTCACTGACCTAAAATGTTGGGCCATTTGGGGATGATTTCCCAAAAATTAACCATGATGAAAAAGGGTTCGGTCGCGACGTGAGGTCGTTTTTTTTTCCCAGATCAATCATAAATGGAGGAGTTTCCATTGCAACCTTTGATGTTCATTGGTCTTCCAATGGGTCCCTAGATGTTCCTATCAAGGGTACCACGTTGATATGTTGGACCATGTTCCTATCATGGTTCAATGCTCCCCGGTCGAACACAACGAGCGTAGATCCAGTACTAAACCAGGGTTTCCAACATATCCAACAACAACGTTAGCGGCTCTGCTTGTTATCCACACATCCGAGACAGCGTTCAAATCTTGAACTCACTCACCACCACACATTGAATCACCCCATGCAACTCGCGAGCTGTCCGACAGGACCGCGGCAAATGCGCGCTCAGTGCCCTCAATCTGCTGCACATTCTGCAGCTGATCTTTAACTTCAGAGCTGTCGCCACCAAAATCAGAATCGCCCCTAGTTGGGCCCCAAGTCACGACTGATCCATCTGCCAGGATCGCCGCAAATGCACCGTCAGTGGCCTCAATCTGCTTGACATTCCTGAGTTGATCTTCGACTGCAGAGCTGTCACTGCCATAGTCTGGATCGCCCCACATAACGACAAAACCATCTGACAGGATTGCAGCAAACGCAGAACATGTGGCCTGGACCCGCTCCAGAGCTATCACCACCCTCATCTGGGTTGCCCCACATCACAACCGAGCCATTATCCAATATGGTAGCAAAGGCACCACTTGTAGATTGAACATGCTGGACCCTCCGAAGCTTGTGTTGAACTTTGGAGCTATCACCACTTTCATCTGGATCGCCCCAAGTCACCACTGATCAATCTGCGAGGATGGCAGCAAACGCAAAACTTGTAGCTCGAATCTGCTGGACACTCCTGAGCTGATGTTGGATTGCAGAGCTATTGGCACCACAATCCTCAGGACCTACGAGGCCCCAAGTCACCACTGATCCATCTGCCAGGATCGCCGCAAATGCACCGTCATTGGCCTCAATCTGCTTGACATTCCTGAGTTGATCTTCGACTGCAGAGCTGTCACTGCCATAGTCTGGATCGCCCCACGTAACGACAGAACCATCTGACAGGATTGCAGCAAACGCAGAACATGTGGCCTGGACCTGCTGCACAGTCCTGAGCTAATCGCGGGCTCCAGCGCTATCGCCACCGCACTTTGGATTGCCCCACGTCAGAACTGAGCCATCTTCCAGGATGGCAGCAAAGGCCCCAGCTAGGAACTCGGGGTCAGTCGGCGGCGCTGGTCAAGCCGATCTAGTGCCCTGGACCAGCTGAACACTTCCAAGGTCCTGGATTGCAGAGCAATTGCAGCTGAACTTGTCGTGGCCCCAGGTAACGATTTGATCGCCTCCATCAGACCACAATGCAAAAGCCACTGCTGTTGCGGCTAACTTTCCCTTCTGTACAACTGCAGTCAGGTGGTCTCCATCTGACACCCCTGCAAGCTTCGAGTGATTTCCCAGGATCTTTTAGGACAAATCCTTCACCAGTGACAAGACTCAGGGAGCTTTTTCCAAGAGTTTTCTGGGCCAAACGTTTCAAGTCCCCTACTTTGCGGGACTTTTCCAGTTCAAGTTTCTTTCGTTTATTTCCGCCAAGTGGGGCCACAGTTACTTGAAGCGTCTATGAAAAACAATGACAAATCGAAGCTGAACAATTGCAATACATCTCGAGCCAAATCAAGCAGTACGTTCCATTAAACTGTGACGTTCCACTATGTTTTTGCTTACAGTAATTCACAAATGTTTGGTCATTTGGGGATCATTCCCCTTATCATCGCTAATCCTAATCATCAGAGTGACGTTGCAGTGACCAGAGGGTAAGTTCCTAAGTCAAAAAAAACCCATTGAACTCCCAAAAAACCCATAAAACCCCATAAAATCCCATCAAAATGTCTAGAAAATCCCATGAAATGCTGTCATAACATGTCCATTAGATATCTCACTCAATGTCCATAAATGTCGCGCCTGCCGCCGCTGTGCGATGCCCTGGCTCAGGGTGGCATTCTGGGCCACTTGCACCTGGTTTGAAAAATGGCACCGTTAGGCCGGACTTTTCCAATGGGATTGGAAAAATAGCCTCTATAGTGCCTATAGTGCCTATAGTGCCTATAGTGCCTATATGTGGTATGGTATAATTATGTACAACATTGTACAACTATATGTATCTATATGTGGTATGGTATAATTATGTACAACTATATAAATGTAAAACTATGGTATAGTTACGGTATAGCTATTGGATGTTCAGATGAGATTGTGGATATAGTAAAACTATATGTATGCAACTTTTTGATTGGTGTCCCAAGTGGAAAAGGTCATGTGTTGTTTGGCAATATCATCCCATCAGGGATGAGCGCAAAAGTGAGTGACATGGAGTGACCCGAAATATGACGTGGGGCAGGACTAGGGTGAAATATGAGTCGCTACGAGTTGATAATGGTGATGAATAGCTATTATATAATGGCTATCACTGGTTATGAATGGTTATTGATGGGTATAACTATGGGAAGCTTGCAATTTTAGCCTCCATAAGTTGGGATATGGGGCCCTTACAACTACGGTAACTACATTTAAATATACGGATTTTTAAACATACGAACAGGTATTTTAGACTATGGGAATGTTTTCCTTGGCCCGCCCAGCCATTTAAACATACGGAATCCAATTCATTTAAACAGACCGGGGGCCTCGCGGTCCCCGCCCTCCATATTTAAATGTCGAAAAAATTACCTATGCAGTTCGAAATAGAAAGATAGTGGAACCACTGCCCGGTGGAAATCCATGGAACATTAATATTTTCACATATCATGGAACATATCAAATTACTATGCGAAAAATCCATGGAAAATCCACTATATGTAATTTATATATTGTAGAACATATATATATATAATTATATATATATATGAGTCCATCAAAATGCGTAACTCGTCCGCTCTTCGACTCGATGGGCGAGTTGGTTGAAAGAAGTGGTGAGTGGGTTGTTTTTTAATGCATGAAAAAACGGCACGTGGGGTACTAGCTCGTATATACGTTGACTGGTTAGTACATTAAAATTATATTATTCAAGTGGGTTATTATCCATTCTATATCCATTCTATATTCAGTTATGTTTGGGGTTCCGTGGGGTTACTAAGCAGCTAAGTTAGTCCATGGATCATAAGAGTGTCCTTTGGCAAGCCAACCTTTTCTTGACAGGTGAGATTCCTAGAGGCTGTGACATGGTAAAATGGATGGTCATGACCCCTGAAAATTACAGTATGATGAGGATATAGTACAGAATATCTTGGCGAATATGTGGACAGAAGTAGCACTTTAATGAAGATGACAGAAATAAATAAGAGATGGCCAAAAATTGGTCGGCCGCTCACAATTTTGAAATCATTACCATGTTGGTCAGTGATTGGCGAAACAAAACCATGTTCAACGACTGGACCAGCAGTGATACCAACAAACTTTCCCTGCTGTTGGTTTGGTTGCCAAATACCCTGTTGGTGATAAACACCCACTGTTGGTTAGGAATGAATTCTGGCGTTTCTTGGGTACATCATGTTGCGGCAACATCCTAACTTTCGCTAGTGACATCAGGTAAAACTCCATCGGAGTCCTTAGATCTGTGGCTCCAACCTCTTGTCTTCTGGCAAAAAAGTCCAATAGCTTCTAGCTGGGCATGGAATATTCCTACACTAATGTAAAAACAGTCAGACATTCACCATGTATACTATACTACCTAAAAATTGAACATCTATACCAAACAAAGCAACCCGCAAAAAAAAAACAAACGATTCACCAAATTTCATCCATTTCCCATGTGTTTTATCTATCTATGAGCGGTATATTTATTTCCCACAATTTTACCTCTATATGGAGGTTTCCTAAGTCATGGGGGTACCCCGAAATCATCCATTTTAATAGGATTTTCCATTATAAACCATCCAGCTATTGGGTACCCCCATTTATGAAAATCCCCGATATTAAAAAATGAGCTCTAAAAACTTCCGTATCCCATCATATGAAATTCTGCTTGGTATGTAAATACCCTCTACTGTATGGGTTTTCATGACCCAGCTAAAATAGCTTTACAAAAATCAACTAAGATGACTTGCCAAGCTAGAAACCTACATTTATAGATGATTTCCCAGCCATGTTTGATGACACCGGAGGGTAGCTTGACAAAATCATCAGTGATTTTTTGGGGTGCTGTTCCACTAATAAGTTGGTTAGTTCTAATCATAGTAGTGGGGGCGCCATATCCCAACTTATGGAGGTCATTAGATTCCACTATACCCATTTTTCACCCCAACTGCACATAAATTGCCATTATATAAATCCCTAGTAAATCCCAATTAAACCCCTTGAATCCCTATGAAATCCTGCTGAAACCCATTGAATATTCATTAAATCTCCAACTGCATAAGTCACCCCCATCCTGCACCACCAGTCCTTGGTCCCTCCCGCCTGGCACTTCTGTCGCAGCTCCAGTACTTCCCCCTTGAGCCTGGATCCGACATGGAGAACAACGGGGAGAAGTTGCCCAAAAAACCTGAGATTTTCAATGGATTTCAATGGGGTTCCATGGGATTTCAATGGATTCAAGCAAGGAAAGGGAAGAATTTTAGCAACAACAAATTGAATTTCGGCTTTTGAAAGTCGGATTCCACTTGCAAAAAATAGGGAGGTCAACCTATTTTAGTGATCTGCATGGAATGACTTTGGGCATCATGTGTACTGGGGTCTCCAATCTCAAAAGGGTATACGTCGACGTACTGAGGTCCCCAAAGCCCAGAGAATTTTGATGTACTGGATGTACAACTAGTAGCTACGAAGGTCTCGGCGATTTTGGGATGTACAAAGTGTCCAAAACCTTTGAAAACCATCATTTACCGGAACCACATAAGTGTCGCATAAGATGGGTGCGTACCTTTCATCCGTATCAATAATTGGAGAGGCCATGCAAGATAAAGCAAAGGCCCCAAACATATGCTGAGTTGGTGGTTCACCCCAGTTAGAAAGTGGATTAGTTCACCCCAGTTGGAAGTGGACTAAGCCTACTTACCGTGCTAGATTCATATTTAACTTATACCCTCTGGCAATGTAACGTAGCTATGAAATCACCATGATTTTAAATAGGTAAATCATCATGTTCATCATCTATTTCTTAGGGCCATGGCTTCCATAGCTAAATAACCAAAGAGTAATAGTAATCCTGGAATGCCACTATTCATCACTATTAATTAATGGATATTCATATTCATATTTACCATTCTTACATATTATTACGGTATATCCCGTGACAAAATCTCATTCGAATCGGCAGTTCTCTATCCCCTGTTGCGGCACCCGTTGGATCGCCTGGAATTCTCCGCTTGGATCGCCTCTAAACTCTTCTGCTGCCGTTCAACTCCCTGCCTTTGGCGCGGACCCGTACGTCATGCCTGGGAAGAACCTCCATGGTGGGCCCTGGGGATGCCCAACATCCGCCGTCCCCATGGTCACCATGAAAAAGGGAGGTGTTTCCCCAGGTACAACAGGGTTTCCCCCCTGAAAAACTACACCACATTCCCATCCAAACCCTGGCCCGGCACCGTAGGGAGTCCATACTGCGACGCTGCTTGTTGAGCTCCTGCGATGAGAAGCATATCCGATGACCGATGAGCCGATGACCAATAGCCGAGTGTGAGGTCGATATCTGCCAGGTTGTCAAGTGGAGTGCATCGCAGCTGTTCTGACGAATATAATTATTCTATTCATCCGATCATCCCATGTCAATTCCAATCTAATAATGACTATTAGATGATATTGGATGTATTGTTCTATTCACATCTATATATATATGCTCATCACAACAAAAAAACAATGAAACAATCTATCACATAAGTGTCTTGCAACCGTTCATCATAGAAGCTGCCGGAGGCCAAAATGTAATTCTTTAGGTGCTTGATGAGAGGTACCTTGAGGAGGCATTACATGACCGTTTGGGAGAAGTCTTAGATTAGATCTTTGACCTGAAGGTGGACAGAAACGAGAGCACTGCAGTTTTCACAGGCAAAGTTAGGTCAGCGTTCTTAGCAGCTGAGGCAGAAGGAATCGTTTTTTTGGTAACCAAGGGCTACATGGTTGCTAAGCTGATGCTAAAATGAAAGGCAATGGTGTTCAATGGATATCATGGCAATCCTGAGGACAATGAGATCACAAACCATCCACTCTCTCACTCTTTCACTCTCTCTCTCTCTCTCTCTCTCTCACACGCGGGAAACCCAATGCGATAATCCATCCCTACCATCATTTTATGGCTGGTAAGAATCATCCCAAATGGGAAGTTTCTTTTGTTGGGTTTCCCACATTCCCAAATGGGAAACTTAATGAATATCTGGGAATTTCCGCCCAAAAAAACGACACATTTTTACGCAAAGTAGAGTAAGATCAGCCCAAAAGGTACGAAATCCAAAATTGACCACAGTAGTCAAAAAAATGACCATTTCCAGCTCCTTCACAAGAAATCCGCCCTAAGGGCAGAAATTTTACAAACGGACAATAAATTATTTGGTGTCCTTTCGAAGATCCAGGTATGCAGATATGAACCCAACTGACCAGTAGATAAAGGACATCTATGGCACATCCAAACATATTTCGGTCCAAAAAATCCCAATGGTTTGATCATCTCAGGATCTGCGTCTCAGTTTTCATTTCCATATGCTGCAGATAGTTTGAAAATGTTTGAAGTAAATCATGGGTCACTTCGGCAACACCCGGCTTCCGAAAACGAGTTTCTACGCTATATGTAACCAGTTCCACTTCGGTTAAGTCTGCAGTTGTTCATGGTCAAATCATGTTTTGCCGCTTCAAAATCGCCGCGCCCCTTGGTAAAATCCCAATGTGTCCGTGATGAACGCGCAATTTCTGTTGGTGAAAATTATCACTTTCCCTCGTCAAATCTGCCTTTTGTACCCTTTTGTTGGTCAAATCCAAATGTTGTCCACTTAAATTCGTTATATCCAAATGTTCTTGCTTAAATCCCCGTTACAGTTAAATTGTGTTTTGCTTAAGTCCCCAAAATGTTCTGCTTAAATCCAAATGTGTTTTTATAGACCTTTATTATTTTGTATTTGGCATCAAAGGTGGCAATTGAAAATCTCGCATTTAGTTTGATGATTTTCCCAGCTATAATAATTTGTTTTTGGATTTCCCAGCCACGTTTGATGACACTGAAGTGTAAGAACCCCCGTTGCTGGACAATTGGTTTCGTCTGAAAATGGTGGCATCCCAACTCCATTGGTTATAGTCTACATAACCATCATTTTTGTCCCGTTCAATGGCCAATAAATGGGGGTACATGGGGGTATACTATATGGAATTTATATGGTATCCCATTTTCAGACCCAGCGCTCCTGGTATCCCGTTTCCAGGGTCAGTTGCATCTCATGCAGCTGAGTGGTTTCTTGAAGCAACGCCTCCACTGCGACACATCCCAAGGGGTTGGGCCGTGGAGTTTTTGGCGTGTTTTTTCTTGGGGTCTAAAGGGACTTCAACGGGATTCACCATCGAACATATGTAGTTTCAATATGGTTCAATACGATCTAACTGGATTTTGAGAAGAGTATGGGTCAAAATTATTGAGCATCCAAAAATATCCAAATGATGTTTAATGAGTTGAGCGATCGGAACCAACAACGAAGGGATTTAAACAATGAAACCAATGAAAACCATGATGTTTGATCATATTTAATCCAAGGGATATGACCGAAGGAAGTTTAGAAGTCAAACTTCCGACAATATGGACAGATGAAAAGCAGAGTAGGGCAGAGGCAGAGAGAAGAGAAAGATTAGAAGAGAGAAGAGTAGAAGAGAAAGAGTCAGAAGAA
>Ga0126342_10000157_pt1 | contig 53338 bp, 49 predicted proteins | sample Cyp1metagenome_FD_92528 | JGI IMG/M metagenome (GOLD analysis project Ga0126342, IMG submission 92528) | Coral microbial communities from Lord Howe Island, Old Settlement Bay, Australia - Cyphastrea 1 metagenome | ecosystem: Host-associated > Invertebrates > Cnidaria > Coral ...
AATATATCCTGTGGGTAATGAATGGGATATAGTTCATGGGAAAATGAATGATAATGGTGATTTACTGGCATATAATGGAATAATATGGAATATAGGCATATCCCAGATGTTCCATGGTGCTGGTATATTTGCCTACATTTGGATGATTTTTGGGGTAAATTGTGATACATATTCCATACATGGAGCATATGAGCATATGGGTATGGTAAAATCTATAGTAAATACACTATTATTGTAAATCCACTATAGTAAATCTCAGTGTTACTCTAAATCATCTAAAAATCATCTCTCGTAATGTTGATTTATAGATCATCTATATAATAAATATAATGGATATAAGTGGCTGAATTCTATGGTCTATGGTAGATATAACGAACTAGTTAAGGGTGGTTATAAACCAACCAGAACCAACCTATAACTATAAGTAGAGACCAAAACCCTTGTACTGTAAGATACACTGTATATACTGTAAGATAGCTGATGGATGGTGGATTGTATATACTATCAATCATCTACAAATAGTAAATTAGTAAATCCACAAAAGTAACAGTTGGTTGGCCAGGATGTTTAATAGCAAACTGTTACTGTGGATACAATCCGAAAAGTAATTACAAGCTCCTTATCATGGTGATTATTATATAGTATAATCAATAATATTATAGTTTTGGGTTAGCATATATGAACATGCATGGTCAATCTTTGATAGTACCAACAAAAACAAGCTCTTGCTGGTGATGATGATTTCATATCATTTTCCATAGCCAAAAACAACAAAACTACCATAAACTACCCTTCCAAGGTTGGGAATAAATATGAAGGGGTTCTTAAAATGGTTGGATTGCAGCCCTCCATGGTTTGATTAATATGTTTTTGGGGTCGTTGGATGACAACCATCATTATAGTTACCCTCTGGTTATGACTAACATAGCCATGGAAAATGACCCATTTATGGATGGTTTACCTGGGTTTACCTATTAAAAATGGTGATTGTCCATGGCTATGTTAAATAACCAGAGGGATCCAGAGGGTATATTTAGTATAATCACTATGATTATCGTTGCTATCATCATGACTATGATGATTATTACATAGTATTACTATATGGGGGGTCTCCTTAAAACCATTGTTTCAATGAGTCATGGTCATCCATGACTTGGATGATTTGAGGTACCCCCATGAATTAGGAAACCGCCATGTGTATAGCAACCCACCCAAAAGGATAGAAAAGGTTCAATTTACAGTATGTTATTGTATACTGCGAGTTTAGACTCTGAATTTACGTCATTTTTAGTTTTCTATCTTTTTGATTCTTTTTGGGGGTTACTATACATGATATGGTCATATATGGCCATGGATCAATATCTATAAACACCATTTTGGGGGGAATGGGCATCCATAAATCTAGCCATATTTTTGTTTGGGATATTCACCAGTGGCACATGGTTTTGACCCATCCCAATATGATCTAGAGACATAGATATTGGTTGGTTTGTAGTAATCATAGACTAATAGAAATGGATACACATCTAGATATGGTTATGATATGGACAAATGGATAAATTGATGGATAAAGAAGGGAACAGCTATGCAAAGATTATCCAGAAATAAGTGTGGGATTGTCACCTACCAACGTGGGAATGACAGGCAATCTAAGCTGCAACTTTATGGGAGTTCTTTATCTTGACTTACCCTCTGTTATCTAACCTGGCAGTATGATTCTGCTGGTGACGGGATGTTCCATTAGCGACAGAGGGAACATCAATTGGGGTCACCAAGCGAGTTTCATGTTCATGCTCTGGATATCTGTGAACTTCTTGATTCTTTGGAATCATGATCCAACATCGGGGATCTAAACGGGGATGCCAAGCAAGTCACGGGCTGTTTTTTAACGACTCGTGGACCAACAGCCAAGCGGCAAATGGCACGAATGGATGCGTGCTGCTTCAGAATCTGCTTCACCTGAGGAAAAAGCCATTGCCATGGGATAAGCCAAATTTAGGGCGAATTCGGAAAGCCATGGCTGTGGGGATCATAAATGGTCATAATATCATATAATATCATATAATATCATATAATATCATATAATATCATATAATATCATATAATATCATATAATATCATATAATATCATATAATATCATATAATATCATATAATATGTTTAAAACAATTACATAGAATTGTACGAAATTCAAGTGTGCAATAGTCAATAAATAGTCAATAAAGTAGAACCACAGCTGAGTGTGCAACCAGCTGGATCCATTTTGAGATCTTTGAGTATACAGTCTTGAGCGAAATGTCAGAAAATTCTGGCTGTTGCCCCAGCTTTCCTCAAGTCGGATTGGATATCATACACGGTACAAGTAGCCATGCAGCCCTCTGTGCTTCCGAGCCATGTAGACAATACCCGGAGTGACGTATTCCACATCCACCTGTGCAGAGTTCGTGGCATTCATGGCCCTTAGGACAGACAGGAGAATGATGAACTATAGCTTTTCTGAAAAATGTTACCTGAACATTCCTTTGATCAATTATTTTTGGTAGCTTTGGAGTACCTAAAATGACCCACTTTTTAGGACTTGGAAGGCCCGGGTATTTCCATGTGACTCCTATGGGAATAAATCCATAGATTTCGATCGATTCAAGTTTTAACGGTCATCTCTAAAGCAATGGAATTCTACTGGATTTTGCATGTTTTGGTTTGTTTTGCTACAATTTACTTCGCAAAGTGTTGGTGCCAAAAGTGCAATCCGATAGCATTCGAATAGACTTTTCGGAGCCTACTTTTCCACCAGAATTTCTGCATCCGCACCTTCTCACCCTTGGCCACGGCATCGAATCCGGGCACGTCTTGGCAACCCACAATCCTGGTCAAGGTGCAGCTGCGATCAAAATTTCCAGTTGGACACATGCAACTTCCAGAACTCCTGGATTTTAGTGTCGGGAACTGTCGTCACAGCATTGGGAATCATATGGAATCAATGTATTCTGCCGAGAAAGGTCATTGCAATAAGTTATTTCCCGATGCAGCTGGCTGAAAAATCGTGCCGTTGCATGCCGTTGGGGCCATTGGACGTCCCTCTTACAGCAGCACTGGCAGCAAAAGGAAGCAGTAAAGATAGAAGGGAAGCAAGGTAGAAAGCAAGCAGAAAAGAAGACAAGCAAACGACAAGCAAAGGCAAGCAGAAAGCAGTCATTTTCGGCAGGCAGAAGCAGAGTTCCTGACGATTCACAAACTCCTGAAATAATGTATTTTCGGGATCCCCATACTGACCATGACGAGTTTGGTTAGCTTGGCCTTCGAGGTTGCTGAAAGCAAACGCTGGGAAACCATATGGTATAGAGTTTGCCTAGCGATTGTACTTAAGTGGAAAGTCCTATCTGTTTCAGTTTGAGAATGAAGTCCCCAAAAAAATACAAAAAACAAACACTGTTTTGAGAATGAGGTTTCAGTCATAACATTCTGCTGAACGAAAAAAACTTGACTTGGAGACGAGGTTGACCATCCTTTGGAGTTGAATTCTACTCGGATTGAAACATGCGCAGCATGACTCACCAACCCTTACTTGGATGTCCATCTAAGTTGGTAACTGGATAATAAACTATACAGTACATTCATATACATATATATATATATACATACATACATATCTACATATCTTACATCATTCCATATCTTACTGCAGTGATATCCAATATACAACCGCGGTTTTTTTTTCCCCGCAGTTCTTGACAACTCGTCTCTGCGTCCCCCATCCCCGCCATATCCCCTGCCACGGCCCACATGAAGCGCCGATCATCCACGTTGAAGCCACACTGTTTCAGCAAGGTCTCCTTCTGAGGCTTCAAACTGTCGCCCTGGCAGTTGGGAAAAGGCCCTGCTGATTTCCCATTTGTCCCCAGAGATCAGTACCAAGAAACTGGAATTCTGAATCTTCAAATTGAATCATGCTGGGTCACTGGTGTTTCCCGACACTACCATGTGCATCCAATTGCTATGTGGGAAATCTTCATTGCCCAAACAAACAAACATATTCATCAACACTTATTGTTGGCGGATTCCTATAGCCGCCGAATTCTTATAGCCAATATCATGTTTGGATGATTGTTGAACCTCTATGGTCAAGATCAATTGATCCCCTACTCGAAGGAATCCCCTGGGTCTCGGTTTCAGAAACCGTGCCAAACCGTGCAGCCAAGCATCATTTGCTGTGAGAATCAGAATCTTGTCATATTTATCCTCAGGGCAGGCAGTGCCATTCAAATGACTCCCGTGAAATATGTGAAATTCATTGAAATTCCGGGACCCAGCGGGACCCAAGTAAACTTACTGTACTGGCTCCCTGGAGTTCATGAAAGCGATTGCGATTTGGACGAAAGCGACCATGCCAGAGACTATTAAAACCGATGAAATTCGTGTAGCAAAGCTGTTTGGTTTAGAGGCACTCCCAATTTTCTTGTATGATTGCAGTGTTGAAATAGATGTAAGCAGCATAGTCCAGCATAGTCCCAAAGAAATATTTGTTTGAACGGTCCGTCTCTGTACCGTCGGAGTTTCAAATATGACTTAGGAATGCCAATGCTCTGTGAGCTGGGTGCAGCCTGCGAAACACGAATCTGAAGGTCAAAAGAATTTTGTCACAATATTCAATGTCGTAGAAGTTGATATGCAGCGAAAGGATACGACGTTTCTTTTCAAGTTTGCTAAACAAATCAAACAACACATTCATTGAGGAATTGAGGATAGCAGAACGGAAATGCTCCGCAAAGCATCGTACAAACTCTTCAGTGATGTGCGTTTTCTCCCCTGCTCTTTGGTCCACAGCATCTCGCCCCGAACACCTCGTTGCCAAGAGGCGAAAGCAATGGAAATCATAGGGCACTGCATCATGGCACTCATAAAGACGGGCACCGATGCAATCGCACCTGGCCGACATGTGCGATCCCAGATCATGCTGATCCCAGATGTTCAGCTGAAAAACGTGTTTCTCTTAAGTGAATATTGTATACTTACATTCAAACACACACATACATATGTATATACACAATATATATATATATATACATATATATATATACACTATAACATATATAGATATATATATACTATTATATATATAATTATATAATTATATAAATGTGTATAAGTATACCACACATTTCAAACAGGCGCCAAGGGACTGGCCAACGGCTGGAAAGCCATCATAAAGCCACAGTCACCTGAGGTTCCAAAACAGACCCCGAAAAAGAACCCCCCTTCCCAAACTGGTTGTGGTTTCAACCCCTCTGCAAAATATTAGTCAGTTGCGAATATTATTCCCAATATATGGAAAAATAAAAAATGTTCCAAATCACCAACCAGCAAAGAATCCCCTTTCTTAGATTGCGATTGCCGCTGATGAAAAGCACATAGGTCTTGAACAGGCTGAATTTAGGCAGGTTGAACATCAAGATGTTGGACACGCAGAAAAAGAAACGTATCTTTCCACTACTTTCATGTTTGAAATCCGGCTGCTCAAGGGTCATAGCCCATGGAATTTCCTTGCAAAACGATTATATATTTCCGCCGAACAAAAAATGTCCAATGAATTTTGATCCATTCCCATATGGCAACTTGTCAAAATGCCGGACCATGTATAGACCCTTCATCTCTTGCCTCAAGATGTTTTCAGGTTGCACCTACTGCAGTCAGCCACAAACCTTTCAATTATAGGTTTTTCTGGGTTTATAATGTATAATACGCAGTGGTTTCTAAAAACAAAATAGGTTGCCATACACCATGTACAGACACACCCAAATACCATTTTGTTGGTTTCATATCCCACTCATCCCCATTTTGTCAACAGTATACTTGATCTAAATTGGTAAAGATGATTACTCCCCCCAATTAATAGATTAATTTCAAATGCGTGGTTTTAGTGAAGATTATTATCCCATTATTACAACCCCCATTTTTTGCTATATATAGTTACCGACTCAACACACCCAGCTTGAGTCGATGATTTGCTGGAGGTGTAAGGTGATTTTAATATTTAAAAACCTAATTTACCCTCTGGTAAACTAACATAGCTATTAATAAAAATGGCCATTTATAGTTGATGTACTCATTCAAAATGGTCATTTTCCATAGTTATGTAAACGTTTACCCAGAGCATAGAACCTAAATAAACATCAATAAACTACCATTCAAACGTCCAGAAAACCACCATAAAACCACTGGATCTTCCAGAGTTTCCGAGAGTTTCCACCAGCGGCACCGCGATGCCAAGGAGCCGGTGATGCCACTGACGCCTTTCCGCTCCAGCCAGCGCACGGCGTCGATGAACTCCTGCTCCACGGCCTGTCGCGTCGCTGTCGCTGCGGAGACTGGGGATTCTTTCTGAGAATATACTAAGCATGATATTGTTGTTGGGTATACTCAGCATATTATACTTTTTGCTGAGTATATTGTTGTTGGGTATACTAAGCATATGTTATACTGAGAATACACTGGGGATCTTGTTGTTGGGTATATACTGCATGATTATTGTTGGATATACTCACTGTACTCGGGATAGCTGCATTATTGGGTTCATTGTTGGGTTTCCCACAAAAGGTATACTGGAGAGACTTCTTGGGGTAAGCGGATATAGATTAGTAATGGACATCAATACACGTGAACTCCCATTTAGGAAAAAATAAATTATTATATATTGTTATATATTGATGGATTTGATATTATGCGTTATACTCCCATTTAGGATTTGAACAGATATACTAATGGATACCAACAAATATTAACGGTATGTAACCAACAATTTCTCAGGGTTTGTCCTAAATGTCCTGAAATGGTGGATATAAAGGGATGTCATAGGGATATCACGGAGATATCATGGAAGTATAATGTGGAGACAATGGTGTGTATACATATTACCACCAGTATGATATTGGTTCTGTCTGAAAAGGTGATTGACCCCACAAAATATTGCATCTTTGGGCAGAATGATAGCGAACCAAAAAGAGTCTTAGGGTCAGACAAACCCACAAAAGAACATCTTAGATGATTCTTAGGTTACATTACATAAAATACATAAAGGACTATCAAGGCATGATATGATTCACCTAAGTTGCAGGATTCCTGTTCCCCTTTTGAACACTCTCCAGGTTGTCAAACATCGCCTTTCAAACCTCCAAGGCTTTGATCAAAACTGGAATCCTGCACAACAATTTTATTGCTTGAACCAATCTTGAGAAAATCCAGAAACAAACTAAACAAAACCCAACAAATTGCAACTTCAAAAAACCACCGCGAGTCCAAAAACTGCTCTCCTGAGATGATTATGGACTCAAAGCCTGGTACCCTGCAGCTCCATCATAAAATCTGATTGTTACGGATACTCCTCCATAAACTCAAAATATGGAAAAAATCACATCTTCTCTTAAATTCCCCTATAGGACTAGTCAACTAGTCCACAACCCTGTTTAAACCAGATTACCTAACCCCGAGCCCAACCATAATCTCTGATTGAAGTTTCCATTATTTTTAATTAGTGAATCCATCCATTTCGGGTAGGTCAAATCATCATATAGTTTCATGGCAAGTTGCCAAAACCTATGGAACGAAATAGTTCTTGACTGATTTTGACGCGCTAAAATACATTGGACAAGTCCATGACACCAGCTAAAATGCTCCAGTTCGCACGTAGAATGATAATGATACTCATAAATAATGGGACAACAATAGTGGGACCACAATGATCAGAGTCAGAAACCGGCGCGGTCTTCAACGACAATATATTGTATAGATATGCAACATAAATCCGCACTTGAATCCCCATCAACAGTACCCAGTAAGTCTGACCCCCACCAACCATTGAACCATATAAAACCTTATTAGTTAAACCCACTATATAAACCAACTGCAATAATGGTTGGTATCATATTTAACCCCCACACTAGACCAAAAAAACTTCACTAAACCATATCGAAAACATGTGTAAACCGTCTTAATGTGGGTAAAATACTGCCATAAACCATCCCCCAGTCATCACCATTGTTATAGGTGGTATATATGGCTAGTTTATGACATTGTTTTACCCATGTTATATCATTTCTAGATGTTTTTCCCATCAAACACCATTTAAGTCGCCATATTAAAACCATATCCAAAACATGTTAAAACCATATTAAACCATGGTTTTCGCCATATTAAAACATTGTAAAACCATTTAAAAATGTTGGTATATCGACCATTCCTATAGATTTCCCTATAGTATATAGAGTTTTGATTGGATAACCATCATTACAATGTGGTGCCCCCCAGATATAAGTTGGTTTATAAACCCCATTAACTATAGTTATAAGTATAATAAACTATAGTTATTGGAGTTATAAACCAACTTAGCTATCTAGGGGGCCCCACATTGTAACCATGGTTTACCCATATTAACCCATATTGGCCCAGTGTGGGATCCCCCCTAGTCCCGTGGTGCCTCACTGAGTTTGCCGGACTGCGCCATGGCGAAGGTGAAGCCTGGAACCACACGGAACAGCACCTGGCCGAACAAAGATGGAAAACAGAGTAAGTGGCTGAATTCTATGGTTTATGGTAGATAGATGGGGTTTATAAACTAACTTAATTTTCTATCTTACCCCATTCTAGTGTGAATTCTATGGTTTATGGTAGATAGATAATGATATAACCGGATATAACGAACTAGTATTCATGGGGTTTATAAACCAACATTCACATCACAATTTCGCCCCATCCTGTAGGGATACTGCACCAAAAAAGGGAATTATCAGGAATTATCTCGGGATGATTCCGGATCTTTGATTTTTTTGTTGTAAAACCAAGGGAATCCCGGATACGATACCAAAAATGGGAACTATTTTAGATGAATGTCTGAAACCCTGGCTGCCATAAACCTACCATGACTGGGAATGGTAAACATAGCACCCATTATTGGGTTTATCAACTATTCCGGATGGTTGATTTGTTTTGGGTTTATTATCTAAGTATTTTATGGATCATGTTGATGCAAATGGTGACATATATAAACCATAGTAACATGATTTAACAGAGATGCCTGGATATTTTTAGTGCCGGAAAACCAATCATAACCTCCCATTTGGGGATGGTTTATGCCGCTCATTTCTGGTAGAGATATGTGGAAATGGTGTTTATGATTAACGGCTGTACCGGTGTACCGCAAAAATTATTGCACATGACTGTACTTGTTCAAATTGACCCAGCATGCGTGTATAATGTAATGATTGATGATTGCTAATCCATGCTAATCCCATCTCCCCATATCAAATGCCCTTCATGACAGGGCCCCCCTTTTCGGGGCCACCACTAAACCAAGGATTTCGCTTCCCACTGTATGTTATAGTTGTTACATGGAAGGGATTTGTTACATGGATATAGAAGCCACCGAAATAGTAAACTTATGCCATGAATGACCACCTAAAAAGTTGAGGAAAGCCTGGGTAGGGGATCATCGGATCATCCTCCGCAATGTTGGAATGTGTTGGGATAGAAATTCACGTGGGGAATCATCCTCACACCGGCAGCCAATTTCAATTGGATGGACATACGAAAGGACGGGGAAAGATCAGCTGGTAATGGGACGCACCGCACCAAGCATTTACCCTCCAGTAAAGAAAGTCCACCACTTGTAGATCATTGAGGAAACCATGTGTTTTCCAGTTCTATGATCGAAGGAAGTTTAGACGTCAAACTTCCAACAATATGGACAGATGAAAAGCAGAGGTGGGAAGAGTCAGAGAAGAGAAGAAAAGAAGAAAGAAGATCAGGGAAGAGAAAGAGTCAGAAGACAGACTTCTCAGAAGCTGCAGGTGCGCGAAAAGGTAGCAAAGTCGCGCAACACTGCAACACTATGTTTTTTCCAATGATTTGCCGCTCCGGAGGGTTGAAAAGTAGGCTCGCTGAAGCGACGGGTGTGGAGCCATGTGGTCAGATGAACAGGTGGAGTGGAAAAATTGCAAAATGCATTGGTACGAGGCCGCCAGGTCTGCACTCAACTTTCCATTTTTGAAGGAAGTCTCGCAGAATAGCTTCGCAGACTTGCTTCCTTTTTGACGTTATCAAGTTCAAGAGTTGAGGAAGTCTCACAGGTTTTCGATAGACAGATAGATGGATAAACAACTACAACTACAACTACAACTATAACTACCACCACACTACTACTACTACTACTACTACTACTCCTTCTCCTCCTCCTCTGCTATTACTACTACTACTACTACGACTACTACTACTACTACTACTACTACTACTACTACTACTGCTACAAATACACATGAACTACGCTACATTACACTACACTGATTACACTACACTACGCCACACTACACTACACTAATTGCATCTAACTACGCTACACAACATTTATTACACTACAACTACAACAGCTACTACTACCACAGCTACAACAACAATATCAACTACACCACATTACACTACACCGCACTAATTACACTGCAGTACGCTACAACTACAACTACACTACATTACACAACACTACACTACACTACATTAATTACATTGCACTGCGCTACAACTACAACTACAAGTGTAACTACCACTAAATTGCACTACACGACACTGCACTAATTACACTACACCACACTACAACTACACTACCTTACACTACACTACACTAGACTACACTTCACTATACCGCACTACAGTACACAACACTACAGCACACTACAGTACACAACACTACAGTACACTACAATGCACTACACTAATTACTCCACACCACAAGTACAACTACAACTGCGACTGCAACTACACTACACTTATTATATGCACATTACAACTACAACTCCACTATGTCACACTACAACTACAACTACAACTGCACTACACCACACTACATCCAGCAGTTGTGGGTGAGGTGACCACTGCAACCATTGCAACCACTCCAAAAACACAACTTCAATCACCTTTCGGTCCATCAGTGGATTCGCTCTGCCATCCGTGATTCACAGCAGCCAACCTCTCCTATAGGTTTCCTATTCTGAAACTTCCGCCAGCGCCTTGTGCGGTACTACTGGTAGTTTGCCACAGGGTAAATACAAGTTTATAGTAAAAAGCCATCGGCAATATTGTGTTCATTGCAGTTCAATCCTCGTGCCAATTGTTTTCAGTGGGGCACATCGTAGTCATAGCTGCCAGGGAAATCGATGTCACCCGGTGCAGGAGGGTAGTTGTAGTCCAAACGAATGACCTTGGACTGCCAGCTCTGCTCAGTTGCAGTTGCTGCAGGTGCCATTTCCGTGGCGGGTGCTCCCGATTCTTGGGTCAGACTCGTTGACACCAGATTGATTTGGTATGCATTTGACAAAGGAACATGACTCGCCTCTCTCAAGTGGAGCTACAACCTGACAATTAGAGTCCTTCAGGTCTGACTGATGGTAAACCAATGCAACAAATCTTTGGAAATTATCGTATCCCAATCCTGGAAATTCAGAACGAACACCTGAAAGGGGTCACACTCTTCTTCTTACTGGTGCTACACGCAGTTCAATGCAGGGAATGATATGGAATGATCTATAATAATGTATAACAATTATCCCAGCAACCCCCATTCCTTACGACGCCGAATCGGCATTTCCAAGAGACGCCCAGAATCGGTGCTTGCTGCTTTCGAACTTTGCGTTGCACCTTGTCCAACTTCTTCCTCAGAGGGGATTCCAACCTTCCAGGCTACATGAAACCTCCACTGGTTGGTGGTGGACCTACCCCCCTGAAAAATATGACTTCGTCAGATTGGATCATCATCCCAAATATTGGGGAAAAAAATGTTCTAAACCACCAACCAGCCTCCTATATCTATATCTATAATGTCTTTGTATGTTGAACTCTTTGACAGCAGCAACAAGAAAAAACATGATACGATTCAGCCAGTTTTTGAGGGTCAAACATCCAATTTGCTGGCATGTTTTCATGCAACCATGAGAACGGTTGATCAGCAACTCACTGACTAAATTATCCTAAATTAATGTACATAAATATATATATATATATAAGATCTAGATAATCTGGACCAGCTACAAGCATTTTTAGACCTGCCTTGAGTTAATTTAAGACGACGCGCTGATAGTTACCCACGTATCAATCACCATAGATGTCTGCAGGTCGCGATTCTCCAGATTTGCTGGCAGCAGGAACCCCTTTGCTTCCCGAACAGCACAATAATCTTAAACTTGCAGTAAATGCAGTTGTTTAACTACTTTAAATATACTCAAAAGATCTCAAAAGCAGTCTTGTTTGCATCTCGAGCCAGATTAAGAATGATTAAGATGCAATCGAAGCATTTAGGAAACCTATGAGGAGACATATCTGGATTGCTTGGTTTGCATCTCGAGCATCTTATGCAGCAGCGCTGCTTGTTTCTTCTCCTCAGACCAAAAGCTAAAGGAATTTGCAGTGGTGGAGCAACTCCAACATCGAAGTCAGTGGGATGATTCCTGGTGAAAATCCTACACTTTTGCAACCACGTAAGCAGAACATGTGTCTTACTTAAGACACTTAAGGCCTTTCAGATACTATCCGAAAGGCCAAATACCTCTAAAATCTTCATAGCTGTCTGAAGACATCGTGTTCTACATACCTGAATATTCAAACATCCTGTTTCTTTTTTTAACATGTTGTTTTAACTCACAATCCCATGGTTTGAGACGTTGGCGATTGCCCAGCCAGGCTCAAAATATCATCTCATCCAGTTGTCGACCCACGTGTTGCATTGAAACAATTGAAAGCCATGGATTTTGGGATCCCCCCATGACTTTAGAAACCACCAAATCTTCAGAAATACCATGACATACCATGACCCATCAAAGTGTGACTTTGGTAGATCTTATAACTCTTGATCCACAGCTGCCATGTTCACTGCAATGGTTGCCTGAATTGTTCGGCTATCGTGCAATTTCTCCGGAACCAGCTCCAGCGTTTGACAATTAAAGGGGTACCTAAAAAGAATAGAAAATATGTTCCAGATTGTTCCAGCATGTTGTAGAGGATTTCTACGTACTTCTATCTCCAATTATCCAGATGTATCCAGATGTTGAACGGTTCTGTCTGTTTGGGATTGCCTAGATGGCTATCAAGAAAACAAACATGACGTCTTCAGGTCACAAGCCATACGGGTCACAACAACGCAGCTGGGTGACTTTCTTGTGCGTGGCCTTGTTTTGCAAGAGAAGCATCTCGTCCTAACCGGCAGCCGTCAACCCTTCATGGAGATTCGAGCCACTGGGAAAATCCCACTCGTTGACAGGTAGTCCCGCAACCCCTCTATCATCATCCCTTTCCAAAAAAAAACATCAACACCCCCCAGCATCAGAAATTGCTGGGCATTTCAATTACATCTACCATAGTGGTGCATTACAGTAACATACAGTAACCATCAAAAATGTTAGGAGACCATCTCACCATCTCTCCTTGGTGAGGTGTGTGCCGAGTTCGTAATGTTCTTGTTCCCCATCCCATTCCTGCGTCGGTCAGGATTGCCAAGGGGGCCAGGGGGCCAGGGCTCGTAAGTCTGTGCTGGGAGGAACCAATTGGTGGAATAGAATATGAATGAATATGATAGAACTCAATAATCTCAAGTGATCTTTCAAAATCCAACAACAACGGAGATCTCACCAACTCTTCAACGGGTACAGAAAAAAGGGAAAACTCTCGGGCCCCTGACTCACCACTGCTTCCGCAGCGGTGTCCGACGTGTCCTGTTGCCAGTCAGAGATGCCGAAGCGAGGGTTGTCTTGAAAGGCTGAGACATAGAAGTCAGCCGCCTGGAGCAAGGGAAACTCAGCAATCATGGTCAATCTTTGGTCCACCAATAAAATATAATAAAATTCTCATCTTTTAGCTGATGTTTATTGTCCGCAGTGCGAAACCTACCAGGATTCATTTCTACCAAGTTGGTTGATGCAACTCCAACCCAGCACCACACCGGGCCATGGGGGCCCCCCCTGGGATGCTGGGCCGTGATGGCGTCCCAGACCGGCAGCCCGGTGTGGTAGCGCAAGGCGTCGGCATATGGAGGCAGCTCCGTACATTCCAACAGGATGGCGCGGATCATCCTGGGGTGGCTGGTGGGAACCGAACAACGATGTGGCGAAGTGGCATTGAACCAAAAAAACCTAGGAACTCTGGCATTTTTTTTTGATTTGTTGGATTTTTCATGAAGAATTACGAAATTCATTACTCATCCTGGAATCTGGGTCCATGTTCAATCTCATAAGAAGCACATGGACCACATGCGTAGCTCATGTTACAGTATTTTTGTTGCTCATGAAAGATCTGAGCTAAAGATTGGACATGATTGATACCAACCTCATGCCTTACGCCATCCTCGCATCTTTCTGGACATTCAATTCCACACGATTTCTATACTGTAACAAACAAATAACAGGCCTTGCTCGCTTAAGATCGCCATATCACGTTTAAACGTTTTGCACCCTATGGTCATCAAGCTTTAAAAAATCCAAACCTTGACATAAAAACCATCAACCCCATGGTGAAGATCGAAACAAAACTGGAGATTCCGAAACATTCCGATGCTAAGGTGTTGATCTATCCCCATCTGGTTGAAATTGGAAAACTCACCAACCTGAATTAATATCAGTAGATGGGTATCCCATCTATAATGGATTATACTGGATTATAATGGATTATAGCTAACTTATGGTTATTAGCCACTTTCTAAGTCTTGGAATTCTTCCCCACCTTCCGGGTCGTCTCTAGATTTTGCACCAGCGCGCTATGCCAGAGTCTATGTCAAATAGAAGGCCAAATAGAATGTCAGACTGTGAGAATAGAATACCAAATAAGATATACAATTAAACATGTCAGGTAATACAATTAAATAAAATAGTATGTCAAATAACATGTCAGGTAGAATACCAGATAAGATTCGTCTGAAAACAAGGAGGTCAAAAACCAGAAAAAACCCATTGGTGCTCACAGCAAAATAGCTGCGCAATAAATGGATCATCCCCCAGTCATGCCATCTATAGCTATTGATCTGGGTAAATTATAATAATTCACTAACCTGAAATAAGGCTATCTTGGGGATGTTTCCCCGAATCCTAACCATGATGATAGTGAGGGAGAACAGTGAGGTCGTATTAGGTCGTATTAAGTCGTTATAATTTATCCAGATAGATATATATATATTATATATATATTATATATATATACATACTATTATATACATACTATGTACCCAATTTTCTGATGGAAGATTTCCCCATAAAACCCCCGTGGTCCCCAATCTTCTGATCGCCCTCTTTTTCAGTTCATCCCAGCTGCGGATTCTGTTGGATCAAGTCCATTGCCATCTTGATGATGCCAGGCTGCACTATGTCCTAGAGGCCCCCAGAAATCAATAAAAGTGGCTTGTTTAGCATACGTATATAACTTATATGGGCCACGGTCAATATTTGGTATATAGCTCCAAGTCATCAATTTTTGAAGAGTGTATTATCGTTTTTCAGGTTGTGGTATGAAAATAACCAAATGATAGCGTTTTGGAAAGAGTGTATTATCGTTTTCCAAGCCCCAGCTCAATTTTAAAAAAATAAAGATGTCTCGAATACTACTCTCCATTAACCTAAATAGTGGCTGTAGCTCATATAACCATATTAATGACACTAGTAATAACCATATATTGCACCCCAGCTATAGATGTTCTATAGAAAAATATATTGGTTACGTCTCAAGTGATTGGTAATCGTTTGGGAAACCAATGGTTTTGGGGTTGACAACATGTTGACAAACAGCCAGATGGATCGGGGCATACCAAAAATTAAAGTAACCTTGCCCCAGCAAACATTTTGGGGTCCTTTATAACAGGATTGAGGATTTTTGGGGAAGGGTTTCATACGGATTGGCTACAAATGGAGCACCTATTGATGAGATTCCTGCAGGTATGGCCGGAGTGTCAGCCATTGGTAGGGGAAATCGCCAACAACGCAGGGAAAATAAAGCAAATCAATGAGAAGACCATTACTGGTTGGTGGTGCAATAACCATCTTGAAAAATATGAAAGTCAATGGGAAGGATTATCCCATATATTATCGAAAATAAAAAATGTTCCAAACCACCAACCAGATTATATAATGGGTCTCATACTAGAGCCTACTACCATTTTATCAGAAAAGATTTCTGACTTGGGACTCGTAAAGCATTGGGGTCGCACGGCATGGTCAAACCTTGGGGGACTGATAGGAAAATCGAAGTATCTCGCACATAAGCGTGTACGTCACAAGTAAACCTCGGGCATCTTAGCAATGGACTCTACATTTAATTGTATATGTATGGGAGTTGTACCCATGAAAATCATGACATGAAAGATCATGAAAGGCATTGCATATCATGGGTGTGAACCGAGAAACTTGAGTGACTAACTACCAAAAAGTGGGGATGCATTGCTCCGCACATAATCAAGAAAATTGTTGGGGTCTGTGCTTTTTAAATACCAAGACATATCCCCGTCATGATTGTTGCCTATGCCCCTCCCAAATTGAATTACATTGAATATATATGTTCTTGTCTGAAGAGGGCAGTGTACCTCCAAATCCATGACTTCATCATGATCATTACCCTCTGGTAATTTAACATAGCCATGGAAAAATCCACCATGCTATTCATGGGTAAATCCACTATTTTTATGACCATTTTCAATAGCAAGCTGTTAGTTTACCAGAGGGTAAACCTCCATTTTCCTATGGTTTTCCTATGGTTTTCCATACTTTTTGTATGTTTACCAGGCCGGGTACATATCTCACCAGGGAGTCCCCATGGATGACCCCTGTGAATCACCAGGCGTCCAAGGGCACTTTCTCTCCCTTGGCCACGGCTTCGAAACCAGGAACATCCTGACGGGACGACGGGACGACGGGACGACCGTGGCAAGGGAAGCCATTTTCTGTAGCTATGCTTAAAATCCTTGAGGGTATATATATATATATAGAATATCATATCCCCAACATATATTACTATTGTTATTATTATCATTGAATATTTATTATTATTACTATCATCATTATTCATGAGTATTACTACTACTATTATTATACAGATATGTGTGTATATATATATATGTATTTATAGTTGGAATCAGTTTTATGGCTAGTAGTTCGTGTCATAGCCATCCGACAATTTACGCAAAACACACCTGGCAGCCATGGATGACAAAGCGGTGCTCTTCCACATCAAAGCCACCTGGATGGAGACGGGGAGCTGCCACCAACAGACGTACCGCCATTTGGTCAATGAGAGATCGACTCAGGATCCAACAGATGTAACAGATGGAGGTAGGGAACTGTACCATATAAATTTGACCATATAAATTGTGGGATCTTCCAAAAATTCATAGGCCTTATATGGCCTTATATCAATAGGCCTTAAATTTATAGATGGAATCGGTAGCTCCGTCCTCAATCGGCTCCAATCATTGCATGGCCATTGGATGTTCATCCCCCAACTGATTTCCGAAATGATCATGAAATGGTCCTGGAAAAACTGCCGGAAAAGCCACTTACCAACTGGTAGAAAAAACCATAGGTAAAATGGAGGTTTTCCTAAAATACGAATCTGGTAGAAAAAACCCAACAAAGCCACTTACCAACTGGTCCACCACATATTGGAATGGCATTTCCTGGCCCATCCCAATGACCATTGCATCGCCCAAGCTGCAACTCGTCATCAAGATCTCCTTCCTTTGGCAGGAAGGGTTGATCCCCTGCTACAAGTTGTCAAGCTGAGCTGCTGACGGTCAAAATGTGTATGTCTACACAATCCAGATTTAGTTGCCAAAAATGCTCACCGTCATGCAGCTATCACTAGGTCTTTGGAATGGCAACAGCTTCACCCTCTCAGTGCGGCGACAGCCCAAGCATCTGTGGTTTCAAAGAATGCTCGTTGGCCGTGAGGACCATAATCTGATCGTCTGGGTCAAGTGCCTGCGTTCAGACCAAGTTCTATTTTTGTTGGTAAATTGATGTTTTTATTGGGTAATATGATGGGTATCTCCCACCGGAACTGATGACAATGGGACTTGGCTGGATTTGGGGAATTATGCAACTCTGCCAGACCTTCAATGTCAACCCCGGATTTATATATACCCTCTGGTTATGACTAACATAGCCATGGAAAATCCCAACCATAAATGGAGGTTTTAATGGGAAAATCAACCATTTTCCATAGCTACGTTAAATTACCAGAGGGTAATTGTTGTTGATTAAACATTCAGGGTAACTACCCTAAAATGTGTGGGAAAAAAGTAAGAAAAGCTATCAAAAATTGTATCCTCCCATGTTACTCAACTGGGGGGTTCTTTTTTTCCGGGGTTTTTTCCCTCCCTCTATGCTCCAGTCAAAGCCATACATTTTTTCATGTTTTTTCCCGTTAAATTTGCAGTCACAGTTGCGGCAGCAATGATGGGACACTGAACCATAGAGGACATAAAGATGGGCTTGGCGGCAATCTTCCTGCGGCCATCGATCTTTTTGTCTGGCGGAAAAAGTCGGTCTTTGGCAATTTTGATATACATTGACTTTAATAGTACAATATCAATATATATATAATATACATATATATATATAGTGCACTATTCATAAATAATTGCACTATTCATATCAATATATAGTGGGAAGAATGGGAAGAATGATGATAATCCATTGAAATTGTGCAAAAAAAAACCATTGCGCTAGATTTAAAATTGCAATATTTGGGGTAGACAGGTTTTAACAACATCATGTGTTATTTACCGCAAGGCCAACAATGAAGGCTTGCTTTTTGCCCCTGTTGGGGAGCCTTTGGAAAGTATAAGTATCCTTGAACTTCCTTAACACATAGGGCTTCTCAATGGTTCTCAGGTGTCCATGTGACGTCCTCGCAAGCACTTGAAATGCCATCCTGGGCAGATTCGGGACCGGCAGCTGGGAAGCGTTGGGAACGTGGGAAGCTGAGAACATCTTTCATGGCCCGCTTAACGGTTGTCATATGTTATGAATAATTCCTTCAATCTTTAGGTGATTTGTTTGGGATTCTAAACATCCTGCATTGAAAAACCAGTGTCCAGCACACGCAAATAGGTAGGTAGACTGGTAGACTACCAGGTAGACAAGACCAGCACCCCTCTGAAGTTTTTTTGCCCTTCGGAACCCAGATGAATGAGTTCGTGTCTAAACAAATGCAGGTCTATGGTATTGACACACTGCCATTATCTAGATACGAAAGTACCAATCTAAGAACTTGGAAAGTACCCTTTTCGACCATACCCGGTCAAAAACATGGTTTCACTGTTTGAAGAGTTTATGATCCTCTGAAACACTTGTCTGGGTCGGTGTAAGCCAGTTTATTTTGTTTTATGGAACAGGAAGATGTGGGCAAGACAAAGAGGCTTGATTTTTGACGCGAAAAAGTCGTCCTTTGCTAAGTCCATTGGTCCAGTGGTTAGGTCCTGGGTTTTCCAATGCTGCGAGGGATTCACGGTACAGTGGATCTCCACTTTGAGTATCAACGAGATCCGTTCCTAGTGATGAGCATATCTTACTTTTATCCAAACCCTGGTACCCTGGTTTTCACATTGAAATACATAACTGGTAAATGGGAGGTCATCCACCCATTCATATGGCATTATGTAGATATTGTCCATTCTCCATCCCCATTATATGGAGTATGTTAAACCGAGATTGTTTACACATGAACTATATAAAACCCATCCCCATCCCCATCTGAAAATCATAGACTTTGAGATCCAAGGAACATGAAACCACAATCACCGGTGATGGCACTGACTCCTCTGGCCTGATGTCGTAGTCTGAACAGCTCCAGGTGGCTATTTTTTTCGATGTTGATATTGCTATATATTACTTATATTGAGCCATTAGTCATTGAAAGCTATGCCATATAGATATCAATATCAGCATTGATATTAATTATATGCCATATGGGTTTTGTCTGAGAAAATTTGGTATCTCCGATCTCTAAATCCGTTGGTTTCCCATGTTGGTTTCCCACTTGTTATCAAATTGTGTGGGGTCAGTGCCCCATTTTCAGACACACCCAAATATAAGGTTGGTAGTGAAATTTATGAGCAAATGACCATTAAATCACAATTTTTAATAAATCCCATGTATTTTCAGACAGACCCATATTTCAAAGACTCAAGTACTACTTGTAGGTAGTGATCATAGTCTAATATATATGTTATTACTATAGTACTGCAATATATTTCAAAGACTAAGGCTAGTATATACCCCCTGGCAATTCTGGCAATTTAACATGGCTTTGGAAAATGGATTAAAATTGCTCATTCATAGATGATCTACCTATCAAGAATTGTGATGTTCATTGATTTTCAATAGCATTCAATGGCGATGTTAAGTTACCAGAGGGTAAACCAGCAAGTTACTTCATGGTGATTTGCCAGGGATTTCATAAGTCAATGGTGATTGAATGGTAACCAGTTTATTTCATCTGATCGTCAAAGATGGCAATGGACAATTCTCCAATAATTTATCGAGGATTTTCCCATGAAAACACCATTTATGAAAAAAATATGGATATCATGTTACCATATGGGTTTGTCTGAAAATAGGGTATATTCCCAATTATAGCCATTTAATAGGGATAATGATCATGAACCATTGGGTTTAGGGGTACACTATTTTCAGACACACCCATTTAACCAAGGCTACTACGTTTATACTTCACGTTTCAAACCTCCTCCTGCGATACCGATCACACCTCCAGGTGCTTAATGGCATCGGCGAAGCGTCGCTCGACCTCCTCGGTGAACTGGCCCGTTTGACCTCGGGAATCATCCAGCAGTTACGGGACATCCAACGATTCATTCGAGGTGATCATTGGTTATCTATGGTTACTATGGTTATCTAAGTTATCTATGATCATTATCATTGGTTATTAAAATGGATCTAAATGGATCTAAATGGATCTAAATGGATCTAAATGGATCGAAATCTGGTTGGCGGTTGAGCCAACCCCTCTGAAAAATATGAGTTCGTCAGTTGGGATGATGACATTCCCAACTGAATGGAAAAATAAAATTCATGTTCCAAACCACCAATCAGTTATCTATGGTTATTTACCTAGAACTTCCATTGATACACTAATTTCTGCTCGAGGGATGAAACGCTCGTTTTAGGAATTTCTGTATCGAATCAGGGTGTCAGACGTACGAGGTTAAAAAAAGTGCTCGTTGCCCCATCCATGAACCTCATCACAGCCCTGACCAGTGCGCGCACACACACTATCTGATCTTTTTCTTCTTCAGACCTCTTGCTGTCCGGATTCCCAGCTTTTCAAAGCTGCATCCCACTGATCTCGGTATTGGATCAGCAGTTTAGTCATGGTGCTAGCTACCAAATTGAGTGGATGATTGTGACGACGCGAAGCACGAGCCACCCTTCCTACAAAATCCTCATCACTCCAGCAAGCCTGGCCTAAGCCACCCGAGATATCCCGAGATCACCAGACATAAGGGCAACTTGTACCATGCCTAGCCATGCACTTACTGATGTAAAATGTAAAAGCTTTGGTAATTTTTGAGCTCAAGGCAGGCGGGGTTGAGGACATACTGGCAGCCCGCATCAATTTGATATTGCATTAGGAGCCTCACACTTTTTGACATCATGGACGCGTTTGAATATGCGCACACAATAGTTCACATTGACATTGATTGTGTTGAGCATGTGCTATATGCTTCGAAGAAACATCACATGTTGGATCATGTGCACCTTCGGGCGCATGTAGTAAAGTTTCCAATTTTGTTCCTTACAAAGTCGTGCTAGGGCACCGTAAGCTTCCTCAGCTCACCAAGTTTTGGAGACATATGACCAATATCTGGAATGCTCAAGAGCACTCGCATACAGACTTACTGCATGTAAGTAGCTGTCATGTTCCAACCGTTTTGAATTGCAATTTCTGCCTGCCGTTTGGGCAGCCAAAGTGGACCTTTGTAAACAATTCTGAAAAATGTGTTGGCGCAAGCATTGCCCCACTTTGCGACTGTGAAGATATCTCGGCAGTTTTCCTTAGTTTTTTTTTGGGGGGGGCACAGACACGTATTTGATGATAATGGTTGGATGACATGCCCCAACTGCACAAAAGGATTTGTACTGCCCTGCTAGAAAGTATCCGGTACCATAGATTCATCCATCGGACTCATCACTGAATGCAGCCACGCACTGACAAGGGCAGCATCTGATCCCTTCCCAAGCCCACGCGGAAAACTTTGAAGCCTAGGATGTTTGAGCACACCGCCAAGATAAAATGGAAGATCAGGAAAACCTAACCTATATGATCTTAATCTTACGATCATTAGAAAAATATGAAAAACTCACACTCATAAGTTTCATATAAACTGATGATGTCAAGTAACGATGCTATCTTCAATTCCTTCTTGCTGAAGTCCAAGATAGTAGTGGTTTTGTTGTTTCGTGCACACCAGTCAGCAAAGGCTTCGTAAGCCCGGGCAAGTTGAATCTCGAAGTTGTAATTGCCCCACACATTGCAATGCACTGCCAAGAGGATTAGTGTGGAAGCCAGTTCATCTTTCCCATACCCCGCAATCGCATAAGTATGAGCCAAATCTATGCACACCTTTTCGGGGTTGTCACCATCAATCAAATTTCTTATGGGGGCAACCCTTCCAGGTTTCCATGGCACAGATACATTTCCATTTCTGGGCCAAGTTCTCACAGATCCTGCTTGGGATAGGTCATGCCAGTCCTGAGCAGCCGTGTGAGTGAGAGGACATTTAGGCCTAGAGGTTTAGGCTATGATGACACACACACACATGTTGTGGATAACTGGCAATTAGCATCAAATAAAAGTTATAGGTATCATATCCAAGATTCTGTTGCGGGACATAAATGGCAAATTCTTGAGGATGTATATCCAGTTTTTAAATTGAACACTGCACGTAACCATGGCCAATCACCCTTGACCCCGCAGATCTTCGCAAAGAACTTCAGCTGTCGTCCTTCTGATTCAACCTAGGCCACCGGTAAAGAGCTGATCAAGTTGAAAGACTTCGTGTTTCAAACAGTACTTGCCTCAGCTGCTGAGCAAATCGCTTAAGTTAACTGGATGCTTTATATAAATTCAGATAGGGGGCATCAAATCCATGTGTCAGGAGATGATTGCAGTCTGTAACAAGAGATCTCATCAAAGAATGCAGAGATGCTGAATTTTTCGCATAGCACTCCGATGGCAATATGGTGAACAACATTCGCGTAGTCATTGTGTTCCTTGGATTGTGGAAAGTGGACCATCAATAGATTCCAGCGAGAACCTGAAATTTCTATTACAACAAAGATCAACAAAACATACTTAGTGCAAAGGCTTGTTTCTTGATGCTGTTTGTGTGGTCTGTTCCTGCCCATCCAATGATGCACTGGAATGCCACGATGAGGAGTGGTCTTTTGACCAACCCCCGCCCTTCATCGCCATGAATATAGAAGGGTATGGTTCTTTCTGGTACTTCTGGTGTGTTTGAATCGATGTAGCGGTAGCGATCCCAAAATGTGGACAGCATCCCCTCTATCTCTTCTAGCTGGCCCACCCTCTTCCCTCCAAGCATGAAAATGCCCTGGAACTCTGGTGTGTTGAAACATGCCTTGATCCAGTCTGACAACTGGAAGACCGGCCAAGGTTTCCGAGCTATGCAAAACCGCCGGGAGACTCTGGTTCTGATGGGGATGGTGACATTTGTCACAGCTACAGGCAAGGTCTTGTTGTTCATGTGGATATATTTATGCAGCCCCCTAGACACATTGGTTTTCTTCTTGTCCTTCCGGGCAATGCTAGCCATGGCAGAGATCTTTCGATCATACACTCCTTAGCTATATCGATTTGATGGGCATATCCGGCCACTGAAATAGATACTGAACCGCACATATACATTTCAGTCTTAAATAAATAGATACTGAACCCCAAATATACATTTCGATCTTAAATATGTCATCGATTATTCCTACTGCCAACTTTGCATTTTATAAGTTAACATGAAACATGATCTAGATTCTAGACAAGAATCCATGCTTTTCCAAGAGCTTTTGGGTGTTCTCGATCCGCTGTGTAACATCCTTTGCGCTATCCTCGGGGTATGGGAAGGTCCAAGTGAACCCACCAGAGAATGGTTGAAACAACACAGAAATCCCCTGTGCATATTGTTTATAACTGAGACAAGACACACCTTTGGCAAAGGCAGAGACCATCTCGTCGCAGAGTTCTTCGGCAGGAGAATCCGATTCTTCATCGCAACATCCTGAGGCGGTGATGGTGGCAGGTTTGGTTTGTATATTGATTATACATTTTTTGAGATATATAACTTGTTGGGATCAGGTTTGCAAAATCTACAGGCCAGCTTGTTTAATCTAGCAGGGTTTTTTATCATCTAAACTCTACACCATGGTTACCTGCAAAATTGCAATCGAGATTCCACGTTGGAAGATGTTCTCGCGATGGCCTGGCAAAACTTCATGTAGCAAATGGGGTCCCCTGCATGTAGTATACCATCCTGGACTAAATAATTTTGGGCCATCTCCTTTTAGGTCATTGTTGAGGGGTGATATTTACTCCAGGATGGTTAAGTGCAAACTTTCATAACTTCTGAAGTTTTCAGAAGTTGGCATTTTTTCAACTTGGGCCAGGGATCTGCATGGAATTGCAACATCAAATTTGGCAAGATGGAGTCGCTGCAATCTTATGCAACAACATGCCGTGCCATGTGTACCACTGGCTGAACACAACGCATCTGCAAATCAATTCTATAGAATGGACATTGGGCCATGTGTGATTTTAACACTTCCAAATTTGGCATTGTGTTTAAGTAGCCAGTACATATATACCCCAGGGCGCATGTCACGCACCTCAAAGATCTAAAATCCTAAAGCCTTAGGCCTTTGGTTCAGACTTAGACTTGGAGCCAGGCTTCTTGGCCTTTGACTTTTTGGCAGCCTTCGGCTTAGCAGCTTGCTTGGGAGACGGGGCTGTGGAACCAGCCGAAGAAGGCTTCATGCTCCTCAAGTTGGGAGGTGATTCAATGTAAAGACTGGTTTCTGGTTTCATTCCAAAACCTGGGATGTGTGGACAAGTTTCACTCAACATTGGGGACGCAATTGTTGACATGTTCGATCTTACAAAAAAGTTCCAAGATTCTTTCCACGTACCAGCAAAGAGTTCATAGCCACATCGAACTTGGTTGCTTGGACAAAGTTGCTCTGGATCTCATCGCGCGTAGACCTCACAAAGCAATTATGAGACCCACCATTTTGGTATGATTGTTTTCCTACATAATAGTTTCCCCCACATATATCTAGATAGAAAAACAATACGTATCTATTTGGATATTGTAAAAGTACCATATAATAAATTTATAAGAGACCCCCTCAATTGCAATCAAGGGGCTTGGACAAGGATTCCGGGTGAACTGTAGCCTCTGACAACTGGGTCGTCAAGTTATCATAGAGGGTCTGCATCTTGGTCAGAAGTTGCTCCATTTGTATCACCAGCCTAAGGGGGCCAGGTACAGAATAGGGGTTTAAAGTTGGTTTACCAATAAGCGAATTCAGAAAACTGTGCCAGGCATTCTGCTGAGACATGGATAAATTATAAATCAAGAACCGATTTCGAAGAGTTGGTGCCAACAGACTTTAGGCGCTCCTGGGGATCAATCTGGTTCAAACTGTTGCATGCTATTTTGGGCAAAAATTGTTTTCTTTGAAATCATTTCACATTGGCACTGCATGAGAACCGGTCCAGTTCCATGCCAATCTTGTCAAGCTTTCGCCCCAAGATTTCAACAAACCCCGGCAACACTGTGAGCGGGCTTGCATTGGCGACGACCGTAGGAAAGCACAACCTCAGGTGAGTTGCGAATTATGATCATGAGATATATGTATATTGAGGCCACAGTAAAACACTAAACCTCAATGGGTCCCAGTTGTTTTTCCGCTCGTATATATATAAAATATAAACATGCATATGCATAAGCACAACCCAAGTAACTTAAAGGTCATCACTCCAGCTGCACTACCCATCCCATTGCTGCTGGCGCCGCTGGAGCTAGCAGCCCCTGAGGTGTTGCCAACACTGGTCAAAAGGGCCTCGTCATCATTCATGTCAGGCAGGGTGGTGTCCATGAGGGACCCTGCAGTGTCCTGCAAGTGAAAGAGGTCGGTTTAACAGAGCTACTTTTGGGGGACATGAACCAGTGGTACAGCTTTGGACAAAAGCTGAAAGCAAAAACCCCATCCTCAACTTCAACACATCCTTCTTGGATGCTTTCTTCAGTGTCTTCGGAACTCACCGCAAAGCTATCAGACAAGATCAAGAAAGCTTCAGGTTCTCCATGGATCGGATTAACCCGGGTCTTTGACTTCGACTCAGCCCAAGCAAATGCCCGCTCAACCATTTTCCTCAGCTCCCACATGTAAGTTGGTTTAATTAAGATATTATGCATGTGGCCATGGTGAAATGTTATGCTAAGGCCAAATCTTGTTCCATTGGTGAAGTCCTTCTAGTTGACCCTTGGTGTACCAACCTCCGCTCTTGACCCTGCTTGACTTCTCCACATGCTTCTTCTTGATGCGGATCTCCAACTTCTCGAAGCTCCCATTCTCCAGAAACATCTTCTGAAGTTCTTTGCCTTATTTAATCTCGATGAAGAAGAATGAACCATGTATGAACATCTAAGATGGGAATTATCACAAGGAACTACATAGGATCCATTATTGTTAACACTATATAGTGGGTATATCTAACTAATGTGTTGGGTCTTATAAATCATATATAGGTCAGCTCTTGTCAAATCGAAGAATTTTCTGTGATCCCCAAACCAGTTAATCTTTAGGGAACGCTATGGCATGTAGCATGCAACCAAAGGGCGGCCAGCTGGGTCTTTCCACAGTTTCAAGGCTTCAGGTGAACATTTCAAAGTTCCATCAGCTTTGGGCTTGAAGTAGCGGCGTAGCCTAAGCTGGATGCCCCCACATGTTACCAGGTCATTATCGATCTATGATGGTAGGTGATTTGGTCAAATAAAGGGTTTACCCATGTTTCCCCATGATACCTCCAATCCTTTTGGCTTTGAGATGATACAAACATATTATCCCCTTTTCTTGGATTTATGGATCTTTGTACGTTAATTGCCTAGAAACTTCCAGTATGGGTTGCTCGGTGGTGGCATCTCCCCACATGCAGAAACCGAATCCCCGATGCCCGGCTCATCATCAACCTCTGTGGCAGGGCTTGGAGCTGGTGCACAAGCCTCCGGTGTGACAAGGCCTGGCTCAACGGTCATGGGTGCGGCCTTAGGAGGTGTGGCCACAGGCTCAGGTGGTGTGGCCACAGGCTCAGGCGGTGTGGCCACAGGTGTGGCCGTAGGTTCAGGCTCAGGCAACGTGGGCTCCACTGTCATCAGTGGTGGGAAAGGTTCAGGCTGAGGCGGTGTCTCCATGAGTGGGTTTTCCCTATCATGGTATCTTCCATAGGGAGGTGAGCACTTGTCTGCCACCCCTTCACAAGGGTTCCCTGCACTATAAGACCCTGAAGACTGAGCAGTAAACGGGGCACCTGGAACTTCTGGTTCTGGTGCGCTCACATTAGCCAAGTTGGACAACCTTCGACGCAGTGCTTCGATCCGTTGTTGGCTGGCCTTGGCTGGCAGGGCTTAAATTAATTTAATTATGCATGGATAAAAATCGTTGCACTCCCCCAGGTCTATCAATACGTTCAAACCCCAAAGTTGGACATGGAATGAATTTTGAGCCTTATACTGTATAATTGGATTTGTTTTTTCATGACAGCTAATTGGGATGGGTACCCGCATCAATCAAGTCACCTGCATCTTTTCTTGAAGTTCACGCTTGCGTGATGACGTGGGTTCACCATACTTCACAGCAACTTGACCAATGCCGTACATCAAGGTCTCACTAGACGTTGGCCGGGATTCCATGTGGGCCGTTTACCAGCTTACCAAACCACTTGGGCCACCCAAAAAGACTACGTAAAGCATATTCAGCAATGATCATTCCACATCACACCACACCGGTTGTTGCGCAACATGTAGGACACGCATCAAGTCTGCCAAACAGGCACAAATTCAAAAATGTGCTCGAGGTCCCCTTGATGTATATTAGTGAAAAGAGCACTTTTTGAATTTGCGCTCGTTTGCGCTTATTTGCGCTCGTTTGCGCTTTTTTGCGCTCGAGATTGCGGGTAGTTTTTTCCCACAAACAGCGTTAATTTCCAACAGTTGGGGCCCAAATCAGAAATCTGCACGTTTTATTTTGACATAGTTGGTGCAAAGCCCCACAACCCACTGTTGGCAAATGCTACGTGTACTTGCAACTATAGCTAGTACTGAAAACGCACATGGGGCCCTTAGTCATGGATTTCATCCTTGCAAAGCCCTTGTGGGGGTTCAAGTCCTTCAGAAAGGGCATCAGATACCCCAGAAGTAAGGATGTTGTCAATCTCCTCGCAGATCTCCGCACGGCAGAATGCCTGGGGCGTGGGTTTTGAATTCTGTGGGAAGGTCAGCCCCTTGTACGTACTGAGTAGTGCTATGGTCTCATTGCCATGTGATAATATATATCAGCAACAGTGATGCCTTCTCCTTGTATTCTTTCCAGAATGTAGCGATGGCAGGTCGCCATTCCAGAGGGATCCTGCACAAAACACCAAATCTATATTGGGCCTTAAGGTATAATTGTTCTGAATACTTAGTGCAAACATACAGAAACATCCTGCCTCACACGGCGTGATTTGAGAAGGTATGCAATGGGTTCCCACAGCTTTGCATCTTCCCAAAGGTCGCCCATAGGTAGGGATTCAAACTGTTCCACCAAATTTAGGGACATGTTCGGCTGGGGCTTGAAACGTAACTCCCGCCGGCCACTGCCACGGCAGGCAGACATATGAGCTTCCCAGGCTCGTCTGAGATTTTCTCCAAATCCTGCTGGATAGCACCTGGGCACGCATTATGGGATGGCCAGATATGATCCGGTATATATTTTGGGATTGGTGGATGGATGGTATAAATTAAAGGGTTTCTTGGGTCTACTCGTTCTAACTAATAGTACCAAAGGGACTGACTTGCACGGAGATCTTTGGTGCCGTGAAATCTCTGGCGACCCTTTTTGTCGATGTATTTTCCTGGGCTGTTAAATGCACAACTCAACGGGGATGATTATAGTTGAGGATCACTGTGTGGAAACAATATTTTTTCATAATATTTGTTCAAAGGGTCGAACCAAACGGGTTTCAGAACGACGTTCTTTCTCCTCCCTGGTCAACACGCCCAAATCCAATGAAAGTATTTCCCGCATGCAGCTGTAGACAACTGTTGCTTTTGGACTTGGGCCACCATGAAGTTGCATCCAGAATCGCACAGAACATACCTTGGTCCCCCAATGTTGGCCAGGGATACAGAACATGTTGGTAAACTAACTATTGCAACTTCGATCATGAACCTTAACCAAGAAACATAGGCAACATGGTTGGCCATCCATTCAAAACGATGATGCTTGGCAAGGAGGCTGTTGCCCGGTTGCTCTAGTACCCATATTGCATTTCTACTCATCACAACAAGTGCTAGGAGCACTGTCCTTAATTGGCAGCAGTGATTGCACATGGATAACATTTGAAAAAACAAATGCCGTGAAATCACAATGCCATTCAGGCCAGTATCCGCGAAACCATGCACCCAGAGTCTATGACCCATTTCAGAAAGATATTCCCAAACACGTTGATGAATGATCTTAACGACGTTCCCCTGGCTGGCACGCCCCAGCTTGAACAATCTGGAGCCAGTAGCGCCAAGCCATTCACAGGTAGCTGGAGCATGAGGAGTAGTGCCAACCTTAGCCGATCAAGAGAGGTGGTTGGGATAATTGGTTTTGGCACTGGCCATGAACCCCTGCAAGTTGCATGTCAGTCTAGCACATTTGATCTATAATGCATGTTCAGCTTAGTGTCACATATCCAGGAGCCGACAAAAAGTCCATGGTTTTGGCATCGTAAGAGATATCGTACTTTGCACATGAATATCCGCTTTCTGACCTCAGCCCCAGATTATGATGGAACACCTCGATCTGGTTTTTAGTATGCACAGCTTTTCATCAGTCAGCTTAATCCTATCCCCCATCATACCCCTTTTTAAATCCCCAGTATTGGATCTATGGATTACGTACGTGGGGCCAGGATATATAAATCAGGTTCCTGGGTGTTGGGCATAACCCGTGTGCATTCTGCTTTCCCTGCAAAGATCTCCACGAACTCGCAGGGTGGGAGCGGTGGAGACTCCACCAACCATCCTGCCAGAAGTACCTTAGAAAATGGTAGCTGAGGATAACAAGATTTGGTGAGGGAACAGGACAATACCCGATAAGGTTTGCACCAAAGCTATCATCACCTGACCAGGGTTGACCATTGTAGATGGAAGGGTTGGCCACATTTTTAATAGCGGTCACTAACGTACTAACTTGGACATACAGGCCTTCGGGGCTTGGACATGTTGCATAGCACTCACAGGGCAGTAGGGCATTTCTATTGGATCTATTCTGGAAAGCGATTTCCGCCCCTTTGGACCCCCAAATAGCTGAGGATTTGAAACGTATATCATGCAATCACCCCCAACACCACACAACAGCGGCCAAAACCGTGCATTGGAACCAAGGCAGCTGGACCCGAGATCATTGCTTGCCTTGCCCAATGCGCCATTCCTGTCCAGAGCTGAGCGGGAACACCGTTGGATAAGTAATGAAAGCTGCATTGCATCTTAGACCAGGCATTGCACTCACGATTTATTGCTGCGATGTGAGTCCAGCTAGCTAGCCATGATCGACAAACCTGACAGTTGTCAACAAATCCATGATGCCAGCATCGCATTTCAGCAGATACGGCCAACCCCTAGATGAAAGCTCATCTAAACCTAAACCCCAAAAGCCATGTTCTCACGGCTAAAAACACACTCAGATCCAGCCGAAGCGTTCGCACAGATCACTTCGTGTTTTGGTATGCCTTAGTCAAGCCGCATTAGGAGGGGTAACGGTATTGACCGGTATGCATGCATGTTCGTATACATTGGTCCTTGGGTGTCCCTCGAACATATTAATATTGTACTGCATATATAACGTAACTATAGTGTCAAGGTACCAGTCTGGCCAGCTCAATTGCTTCTTCCTTTGTTTTGCCCTGGTTCATGGCTGCTCGCTTAGCGACATGGTAGGCCGACGACTTTCGGCTCTGCTGCGCTTTTTTCTCTGATTGGTCTACCTTCTCTGCCTTCTGACCAGCCTTTCCCTTCCCCTTTCCCTTCTTCGGTTTCATCTCTTTGGACTTTGACTTCGGGGACTTCGGGACAGACTTTGACTCCTTCTTCGTTTCCTTGGGTTTCTTTTCCACTTCGGTCTTGGTTCTCTTCCTGGACTTGGTCTCAGCGGGGGAAGCTGCAGAGGCTGCAGAGGGCTCTGCAGTGGCAGCGACTGCTTTGTCACCACGTGTCTTGCGAGTCTTCTTCTTTGTCTTTGGAACCTCAGCGTCCACTTGAGCCTCACCTCCATCTCCCTGGTACTTTTGAGATTCTTGTTCAGAATCAAGACCATCATCACCATCATCATCTTCAGCCTCCTTACCTCGACCTCGGCCTTTCCCCTTTCCACGTCCTCTCCCACGCCCACGTCCTCTCCCACGTCCTGTTCCGGGACCTTTCTGTTCTGCTGGTGTGATGGGCTTGAGGGACTGCAAAAGGTGATCTGGCCGAAGAGCAGCTTCATCTCGAGGGGATGCCTGGGCAATGTCAGCTTGGGAAGCGGCTGTGGTGTCATCTTTGGGTTCCTCCACAGCTGGTTTTTCTGTGGTGGCATTCTCCATGCTAACCTTGTCATCATCCGGGGCCCAATGCTTAGCACCTTCACACCCCAGTTCCCAAGCTTCATCTAGGGTCATGGTCTTAGCTCGCAAAAACTCAGGGTCGGGATCATAAAGTTCGTAAACATCCTTTGCCGTGATCACCTCTCCATTTCCTTCTTCAACCTTCTTTGCCTCTAGCTTTTGCTCTTCAAAGGCCGTGGTAGCTTCCAAGGTGTTCATGGGCATGGTATCCAGAACATCACCTAAGTTAAAAAATAATCGGTCCATGATTTCATGGGACGGGTCCAACATTCTACGTATATGAACATGTTGCCATGTGCCGATCCAAACCAAACTGAGAATAGAACATGATCCGGGCTTTGGAGGTTCAGGTTTCTCAACATCTTTCGGAGTAGTGGTGGTGGCATTCTTGCTCAAATCTTCCAGTTTGCGACGTTTGGCCATGAGAATGTCTGCATCACACCTCCAAGATGCATGTTGAAGGGCCAAGTCCAAAGAGCCATTGGAATCATTTGCCCTCTTGACTCCCCAAATGGCCTGCTCCTTGGTGAACCCCATGTTCACAAGGCACTGCATGTTGTAGAGGTTCGCCTCAGAACAAAGTGCAGACAGTTCCTCCTGAGCCGGTAGGTCTTTGCGAGGTGAGTCCGCCTCCATGTCTTTCAGGGGGTCATTCATGGAGTGGATTGACAAAGCAAGTGCTCTCTGCATATCCTTTGACTCCTTGTCCTTTGACTCCTTGTCCTTTGACTCCTTGTCCTTTGTGTCTCCATCTACCTCCTTTCTGTCCTGTGTGTCTCCATCTACCACCTTTTTGTCCTGTGTGTCTCCATCTACCTCCTTTTTTCGGGCGGGCAAAACTTCCAAAGACATCGCCATAGCTTTTTCAAGGTCTGGGTCATGAGGTTCTTCGGGTGGGTTCCCATCATTCCCAGGTTCCAAGGACATTGACAAAGACATGGCCATGGCTTCCTCTACCATTTGGGAAAGGGCTAGTTCTTCCTCTAACAAGGCATTCAAAAGACACTCTTCCTCCTCCAAACTCTCATTCGCCGTTTCCCCCATTTTGAAAGGAAGCTTGGCACAGTGCTTCTCAGCGCACTTGGGGTCGCATGGCTGGTCCTTGATGTTCTGACCTTTTTGGTGGCATTTGAGACACTCATACCATTCAGCTGGGTGCTTCACGAGGTAGTGCTCATGAGGGGGTACCGGGTAGCCATCCTCTTCAGCTTCTCTTGGTCCTAGGCTGTAGGCTATATGATGCTATGTGCGATAGATGGTATGTAGTGCTGGCCAGATCTATGTATATAGGGTTCATGTCCAACAATCCAATCATGCTGCCAAGACACCTGCATGCTCAGGTCGATCCCAGAATGGAACTGGATTTGTCGCTGGGCGAAACTTCCCGGGTCCTGCTTGGCTGGGTCGATATTAATTAATATGGTACGTGACATTTAATCCCCCCAAAACCTTTGAATTCTTGTCCAAGTATTGAGATGGATCCATGCTTTTTGATGGGGGAGGATTATATAAATTAAGAATCAGACCCGTATCCCCTCCTTCCATGGGAGCTGCAGTGGCCAGAGTCGAAGTGCTCGAAGTCGGCGCTGCATCATCCTGTGAAGAGATGGAATGGGGTGTTTTTTTGTTTTATGGGATAACTGCAAAGATTGGGATTTTAAATTGGATAACCTACCTTCCAAAAAGTCTGTCGACAATGATTGTATTGCATGTACCATGGTGGTGAGGTCCTTTGGTTCGGTATCAGCATCAGCACGGGGGACATTGTTCACAGAGTCACTGATCTTCGAAGATTCCATGGGATCCTGTTTGCTTTCCACGGTGGGGCTAGACTCTGGATCATCAGGTGGGATCTCATCATTCAACCATTCACAAGTGGGGTCATCGACCTTCTCATCCTCACTTTCTCCACCCTCCTCTCCATATCCCCAAGCATCGGCAACATCATCATCATTTTCGCCCTGGTTCTCTACCATGGAATCATCTTCAGCTTTTGAAGAACCTGGGCACGGCAGTGGGATGAACAATACCCCTGGGATGTGATTGGGTTCAAGATGGTTTCACTCAACATGGGTTACATATTGTATGGGTTCTATAATGTTATTTGTGCCCTATGGTTTGCACGGTGGATCTAAATGTGGGTTTTAGTATCCCTTTATCGAGCCAAAAAACTTCGACTGCGACCAGGGGAAACATCTGGGACTGGAATTTCAGCAGCTTTCATGAGGCGAATGAAGTTTTCTTCCCTTGGCCTGTGGCCCCTCTTGACCACTCGGCTGAAGCAGTAAACAAGGCCCCGAAGAATCCAAGCTTCACAGGAGATAACAGCTCCTTAGTTAGTCTGAAATCATTAAATCATGTAATTGGGAACCATATATGCAACTGACAATTTTACCTACATCTTCAAACGAGCAAACATTTCTGTAATTTCATAGGGTTGTTTGGGCTAAACGAGCGCTAATTTCTCGATGGCAAGACTGGAACCCCAAAAGGCCCTGACTTGATGGCAGCGGTTTCCCACGAGGTCTGCATGACACCAGAAAGTCCTGGCACGCCTCAAAGACAATGCCAACAGATGGGCGCAGTCCTTGGCAACCAGGGAGAGGAAACTCATGGTACAGTATGGTGTTCCAAGAAAAAAATAATGGTTCAAAAAAATGGCACCAGCATATGTTATAGAATTAATGCAGACGATTTTCCAAATTTGACCACAATGGGTTCCAACAAGTCTGCATTGATATCCACATCTTTGCGGGTCAGCTGTTTTGGGTCACCCACATTCGCCATCTTTCCGCTGGTTGCATTGCGACACAGGTCAGCATGTCGTTTCCATGTTGACACCACCTCTTGAACCAATTTGTACTGTTCCTCACCGACTTCCCCAGCATCCGCCATTGGATCTAGATCAAGCGCTAGCTGCAGCACTGAAACCCAAATGGCTTTGTTATGAATTTATGAGATTTGATGGGTATAAATTTGAGATCAATTTCAACAACCCTTTTTGCAGATGATGCTGTATCCACCGGTTTCTCTCAAGCCTTGGCCTATATTGCATCTCCCAATGCCGAGGTTGGAGATCAAGAAGCACCTGCAGAGCGCACAACACAAGGGGCCCCAGGGGATTGAGGTGATGTACTGAAGGAGTTTCATGGCCAATCAATAATCCTGGGAGTGATCAATCTAGTGTGGCTAATTTTAAGTCAGGGCACCAAATCACGATCAAAATGAACGGTACGCCATAAGGGGATGCCATTTGAGCCATCAAAATGGCTCCGGGTAGCAGCGTCTGAAAAAACGCTCGAGGAAGTAGAAAGCGCTACGAATTCAAATTAACGCTCGTTTAGCCCAAACAACCCTATGTACAGAAATGTTTGCTCGTTTGAAGATGTAGGTATTATCATCTATTCAGGAATGATAGATTGAATATTATCTTTTGGACATTCTTTCAGATGAAGGAAATACGGAGGTTTAGAGTTTAGAGTTTAGAGCTGGGAAAATCGTTGGCCCAAATGAGGATTTTCCCGCAAGTCATGTGATTGACTTCCGGAGGCAAATGTTCATATACCATGAATTGACTTAGATGGATAACTCACTAGAATGGATGAATGATTTATTTATGTCGAGATATCGATGTGAAGTGGTTTGTATTAAATTATCACAATGTCTGGACTGCCGCGATTATATAATCACCAAAAAAAACATGATGAGTCATTGGGATTTGTGTGATCTTTGTTGCATTGCATGTATACGATTGTATACGTATATTTATACAAATGGAGAGAGAGAGAGAGAGTTTATTTATGTATATTACAGATAAATTATCATGTTCAGGGACGTTACCAACAAACCAATGCCAACGTCAGTGGTAAGAAATCGTGGTTGATATATGTTGATATCATGGACAACAGAAAATAAAGAAATGAAAAAAGATACCCCCTGGTAAATTAACAGTTTGCTATTGAAAATGGCCATAGAAATAGTGGATTTTCCCATTAAAACCAGTGATTTTCCATGGCTATGTTAGTTTACCAGTGCCATCGTGGCGCCGTGAAGTGCGGGGATCAAATTCATCCGATATCCCAATTCCCAAGTGTATCTCCTTACCCATAGGATCCATGGTGCTGGTCTATATGCTAACATAAAGGGGGTATATTGATGGTAAATGTTACCATATATAGCATACATGGATCCTATGGGCTTATAAAATCTTAGAAATCCCTGTTCTGTTCGAAAACACCTCCATTGATCATCATAAAAATCATTAAAATTCCAGATCTCCACCCTGACTCCCCAACAATGCCCGCGGGTGCACCAGCAGCGGGTCACGGCCAAGACACACATCTCGAAGCTCAAGCCAGGAACACATCGGAAGTAGACGTCATACCCGAAGCTTGCTGAACAGCCGGACAGAGCTTTATTTTTGAACACGAAACACTAGTTGCATCTACAAAGATATGGAGATCTACACTTACCAAGAGATGAACAGGAGAAGAACGGTGTGCCATACTTGGACTGTATCATACTGTATCACATATTTTTCTATCACATTCTAATAAGACTAGTAATTCAACTAGTAATTCATAGTAATTCAATGTATTTCATAGTATTTCATAGTAATTCATAGTAATTCAATAGTAATTTATAGTATTTCATAGTAATTCAATGTATTTCATAGCTCAATCATCAAATCATCTGCTGACTTTCTCCGGACGGCACCTGGATGATCGGAGTCCCCTGGTGCAGGAGGATAGTCGTAGTCCAATCGCACGACACCAAGGGCTGGGTGCTTCACCATCCTTGGGAGATCCCGGGAAAATTTACGGTTGAAACCCACATCTTTCACGGGAAAATCATGGACAATCCCATGGTTTCCGGTGTTTCCGGTTTCGATGTTCGATTTTCCCTTGAACCAATCCAGTGATTGCGGGGGAACTGACTCTTGTTTGGATGAAAAACAGATGGAGAAACCATGATAGAACTGATATGAAGGGCAGATGTTGGATGTAAATCTCAGTCTTCTACCGGCATGGCATGAGCACCACTGGCTCACTGGGCGGTAGCAACGACATCCCGTTTACGGGGCCACAGATTTCACGTGATTTCACGTCGCACATGGTTTGCAAATCTGTGGGCCCTGGGGTTGTCGCCTGAATTCCTGGAAACTGATTAGAAGATCATAACTCATGGCTAGCCATTTATATACATCATTTACTTAGTGTCATGATTATCGAAGCATCGGAAGTGTGCCCTAAGAACGACAGGATAATCATGTTGCAACTATGGGTTTGCATGACCCTCAGCTCATTTGGGTTCGTCTGAAAATAGAGATAAATAGAGTAACTCCAAAATCCACTGGTATCCCATCATACTTCCCCGTCAATATTGATTTTAATTAGCAATGTTTCATGGGGTAAATCTTGCATTTAACTGGACGAAACAGTAGGATATTGTTGCATTTAGATGCATTTAGCCCATCACTATCCCCCAAAAAATGCGAGAACATTTGGAGAATATATCATATGTATATATATATATATATCATATATCCCTATTGTATCCAACCTCACCTCCATATCTCCACCCTCTTCATCCAGGCGGCTTCTTGGCTGCGGCTGCGGCGCCTGCAGCACCTCCCCCAGCGTTGAAGGAGGCGTTTTTGAAGGCTTGCAAAAGCTCCTGCCGGCTGAACGAACCCTGGCCCATGGCACCTAAAAAATTACAGTGTGTGGTGAATTTCTCGTGGATTTCCAGGGACTTGGATTGATTGTGGAAAAATCTATGGTGGAATTGTGCTGGATTTCCGTGAGTCTGTGGACCCAACAGAATAACTCCGTCCCCATTTTGGAGCAGGAAATGAAGAAATCATCAAAGCCAATGGCAAATCTATAGGAAGCTGGGTGCCAGTGAGCAATAGTGAGCACTACTGGACCCAGTGGTTTCTTCGTTGTTTTTGCTTCTTGAACGGATCCTGGGCGACACAGTTTTGCTGCGATGAAGTGGGGACGGGTCGCAAACTATGCGCCTCAAAATTTCGGAGAAAAACCCGTTTTTATTCACCAGCCAAGCTGAATTTTGGTTCATCATTTTTTGAGATGGTTACAGATGGTTACTGTGAAAACTGCAGGTTCCCAGGATTTGACGTTGTTCCTCTTATACAATCTGATTGGTGGTTGGTATACCTACCCCTATGAAAAATGATGGAGTGAAAGTCAATGGGAAGGATGACATCCAATATATTATGGAAAATGAAAAATGTTCCAAACCACCAACCAGACTATGTATATATCACTATATATCTATATATTACTGCACATCACGTGATGTGTATCACTAGATCGGTGTTTCATTTCGAGAGGGGGACCCTTTTGTAAGTCCCTCGATGTTCAGAAACATTGAACATGTTGCCCTACGATGGGTACTCATAATCCAAGAATTTTTTGGTAGTACAAGTCCCAACCAAAAACTCCCTCAAGTTTAAGAAACATTGAACATCATTGAACATATTATCATATCAAACCGGTTAAAAACATGTCCTACTATTGGGAATTACTATGGTTATGACTATCCTACTCTTGGGAATTCCTACGGTTACTATGGTTAGTACTATGATACCAAAATCCCTACATTGCACCGATGCTCCGATTAACACTCGCTCGCTCCTTGTGTGCTTTCATGAGGTCCGCATGCTGCTTCTGCAGCGACGTGTGAGATTGAAGCCTTGAGTCGTTGGCCGAAGCCGTGTTTTTTTTTTGGCATGTTTGTAGCATGTTTTACTATGATAACAATCATGAATGTAATATGATGGTTATCTATATTCCAATTACATGAAATGATATATCATAAACATGATATATCATAAAAAAATGATATATCACAAAAAAAAATATATATATCATTAAAACAAATGGTAACAATATGATATTTATAATTTATAACCATCATGGTTTTGTCTTTGATCATAATAACAGGTAGGCTATATTTCACCATAGAATCCCAATACTAGGGATTCCAGTCAGATCATTTATTTTTAAGCATCATTCAACGATCATTGATCCATAGCTAAGCGTTACGAAAATGATGATAGTTATGGTATCACCAAAAATGATGATAGTTATGATACTATGTCACACTACGAAAATGATGATAGTTATGTTATAAATGATTTATATCAATGATATCACCTTCTAAGAAATGGACACACATTATGTAACATGTGGGACAAATATCACCAGAAGACATGGGAATTGACGGTGACATCTGAGCTCAAGACTGACAGAGGCCCCATTTCATCACGTTTCTGGAAATGCGGGCGTTTGTTTACCCTCTGGTAAACTAACATAGCTATTGAAAATGGCCATTTATACTTGATTTACCCATTAAAAATGGTGGATCTTTCCATAGTTGTTTGTGTGTTTACCAGAGGGTAATGGATGGGAACATTGCTTTATTGTTGGTAGACATAGACTCCAACCACCGAACACGACATCACACTGACCTCAACGTTCTCCCAATACATTGGGTAGTTAGGGGCCCCGTATAACATCGTATCACCATTACCCTCAATTTAACATAGCGAACTGGAAAAATCACCATTTCTAATGGGTAAATCAACTATAAATCACCATGTTCAATAGCTATGTTAAATTACCAGAGGGTATCACCCTTTGTTTTATCAACCAACAGAGGTTTTTAACACTGCGCTGAAGATGTCGCGAAACAAGTCATGATGCAAAGCCAGCATCTCCTGCCGTGTCCGGATAGCTCGGCCGCATCCGCTTGCACAAGATATATGTGGTGTGTACGTGTGGCTTTGCAAATACGGCGAATCATAATATTTCCCATTGAAATAGCTATCTTATGGATATCCCTCATTTTCAGACACATCCATTCAGAATATATATGTATATGTATGTACTGTATAGATAGTACATGTCAAGCTTCTATACTTTCCAGAAAGCTGAGTCCAATACTGGTTCTTCTACTGCAGCTGGTCCAGACTGATTTGAATTGGGCTGTGACCAACCACATTGTAGCAGCATTGGGAATTGTCCAAAAATGGAATATCCAAAGGCACTTTGTTCTCATCACCTTCCCTATTCGAATTGCCATTTTGAGCTATACCCGGTCCCATGTCTGGGCAACCCCAAAACACAATCTATCGAGTTGGTTTTGTCCCATTCATATCCACTAATTAACTATATTCATTGATATACATATATGTATATATATATACGTATATTCATGTATATACCATAAAATATCCCGCATAAATCCTGCACAAATCACTCCATTGAGCCCTTCCCCTTCCCCAGCAATAGCAATGCCGTTTTTGATCGCCGGCTCGCCGCGGCCTGATGCGCCTTCTTCCGACGATCCACTTCTTGAGGATCCCTTGACAGGATGAGATCTGCCACGCTCCAAGCCACGCTAGCCCTATGGGGGAAGCACTGACGCTCCCAACGAATTACAGTACTAATTACACTCCCCCCTCAACTTTCTATGTATCTGCATGTGTATATATATATAATATCTGGTTGGTGGTGCAATGACCATCTTGAACAATATTAGTAATATTAGTCAATGGGAAGGATTATCCACATATTATGGAAAATAATAAATGTTCCAAACCACCAACCAGTATCTGTACATTGTACCATTAAAAATGCCATAAATTTGGTGTATCATCGATTCTTGAACACATCGATTTGCTACACCGCTACAGCACGAACACTCAACAAACGACTCAACCATTGATGGCTTCACGAGGTAGGTAGGTCCAAGCAATGAAAAAAGCCACACACTGAAGGATGTTGGCAACAAAGCCCCAAGTTTAATGCGAATTGTATGGATTTTGGGAATACATTCGTTTATCAACCAAAAATCCATGAATTCTAGGATTTTAACCATACAAAATGGATTTTGACCCTTGATTCACCCCACCATTCACCGTTTTGCCAAGGTTCACATTCTCCTCCTGACGTGGTGTCATCTGAACCGAAGGAGGACCCATAAACTGCGGCGCCTGAACTCGAGCCATTGCTTTTCTCTTGAAAGGAAGCACCCAAACAGCACAAACACATACAAAAAACATAAATTTCATAAATCATCATGGGCAGATTCTTGGGATATCCCCTGACTGTGGAAACACAACGGAATTCCAGGAAATTCCGGGAGCACTGGCGCGGTCAAGGTACGAAGTGGTTAAATCCCATTGGAGCACTGGCCATCTGCATGGCTCCACCTGGCGACAGCAAGTTGAACAGTGCGGCTGGGTCTGTCCTGAACTTAGCGTGGCTGGGTCTGTCTTCAGTATCGACCAAACAGTAGGCGAAATGGGCTCCACGATATGACGAGATTCGATCACACAAACGCGAACTAAACCGCCCTGGATGATTTGCCACGGGAAATGAATCGCAGACCTACATTCCGCTAGAAACACTAGGTCTGGGGCACCGCTCCCATCATGAGCAGGAAATGGGTTTGCCCGAAATTTTGGGGGTCCCCCCAAATCCAACGGTCGCCATTTTTGGGGTCACCATATTTTCAGGTGCCGTTTGGGGTATCCCCCAAAAAACACCCAAAGTCCTAGGATGTTCATCCAATAATATCGCCGTAGATCCAAGATCTCTTGATTGTTCACACATATCGACTCAATTATTAGTGAAGTGATCCACAATCATGCTGGTACACTTGTAGATATTTGTAAATAGGTATATGTATACATATATTATACTATATATGTATATTATATATATAACACAATACAACACATTATTCAAATCAACTTTCGGTACGGAGTCACAACAGGGCCGGATGTTGGACGATACATAAGATACAGTTATCCTGATGGAATCGATAGAATCAGAACACATACTCACCATCACAACTGTAGGATTGTAGGGAAATTCTGTGTTCCTGTTTTTGGGACGTTCGGCCTCAACCTGAAAATCATCGAAGTGGGGTGTCCAGTTTTTCAACAAACCCATGTTGTACATGTTGCAGCTGGTGCACGTCCAGCACGTCCACTCTACAAACCACTCAACCATAACTTGACCGGGTCCAAGTACTTTGAAGAGACACATTGAGGGTTGGTTCCAACAAACAGCTGATTGCTTGAACCCTGACCACATCACCATGTTTGATGTTCAGAAGTCCTTTTATATCCCATTAATCCCCCAAATAAATCTCCATGATTTCCTCCACTACAGTGGGCTATTTGTTCATTATAAACCCATAGTTGACTAACACAACTGGATATATTCTACATTTCAGCTTGATACACCGATAAATCCCCAATATTTATTGCTTAAAATCATATGTCCATATATGTCCCCAGTTTTACTGGACCACAACACCTATGTTTCATGGCTTTTATCACCAGTTTTACCCATATCTTTGATGTTTTTCGCATAGTTTTACTATATGTTTCATGGTTTTGTATGGTGTTCTCAGTGTTCTCCCCATTTCTTCCGATGTTTTACCCAATATACCCTCCGGTGATCTAACATAGCTATTGAAAAAATTGCCCATAGAAATCGTTGCTTTACCCATGACGCATGAAAAATGGTGATTTTCCATACCCTCTGGTAAACACACAAAAAACTATGGAAAGATCCACCATTTTAATGGGTAAATCCACTAGAAATTGCCATTTTCAATAGCTATGTTAGACATAACCAGAGGGTATCATATCAAAAAAAACATTATAGCCATGATTATCCATTATTCACCATCCATTCACCACTATTAACCACTATTAACTATGGAAAATCACCAGTTTTTCAATGGCTAAATCCACTATTATGGCCATTTTCTATGTCGCAAACTGTGACAGTTTAACCAGAGGGTAAACCTCCATTTTCCTATGGTTTTCCTATGGTTTTCCTATGGGTTTTCCTACTTTTTTCGATGTTTACCAGAGGCCATCAGCCAGAACTCCCATGGTTCCACCGTTTCGTTGCCGCAGGTTCTGGAGCTCCATCTCCATCAATTGGAGCCGTTGATCCAAGCCCATCCTACGAAAACCGGCCACCGTGAGGATGCTCATATAGATAAATTCTACATTATACATATGTGGCCATAATATATATATATATATATATATACGTATATATATATATATATATGTATATATATATGTATATATATGTGTATATTATATATATATGTGGCCATAATATATATATATATATATTTACATATATATATATATATATATCAGATATTGTAGATATAAGTCCAAAATGGATAGACTCATGACTCATGATGCTTAAGAGAAAATATTGGAAAACAATAGAAGAGCACGTATCATGCGTATGTTGAAAACATCTATTTTTCCCGGTGATGCTGTTTGGGATCCCAAACAAATGATGCAAAAAATATGTCATTGACGTGTCATGTCCATGAAATTGTCTTTTTCGTTTAAGTATGTATGAACATCTGTAAATAAAAAGCTCGTAGAAAACCAGATGGAAAAGTTAAAGGGTATGGTTCCAGTATTATTTTGTTATGGAATTCACGGGTTGCAGAAACATGGTGGAGCATGAGACGGAACAATTGTGGGAATCCAAGCCACGAAGGTCCCTCTCTAAGGGTTGCTTGGTGAACATGCGAAAAACCTGGAACCGTTTAAAAGGGAATCATAGGAAAGATCCACCATTTCTAATGGGTACAGTAAATCCACTAGAAATGGCCATTTTTAATGGAACATTCAATGGCGTGGACACCCAGTTCAGGTGCCATTCCGATCTGCCAAGACACGGTTGCATCGACATTTCAACTCCTCCGCCGCGTCACTTCGGCGTCTGGATGGATGCATGGACGGATCTGAGACTAAAGGTCTGCAGCCAAGAAATCGCGTCGTGGCGGGCACCATGTGGATTGAGTCATGATTGAGAGATACAAAAAAAAAAGGTCATGATGGAATATGATGGATATTGTTTGAAGGATTTGGAGGTCGAACATGTACCGCATTCCTTTCGCTCATGTGACATTTCACATTACGAAGACCAGGCTAGTTCTTTACCACCAACTGCGAAGACCCATGGACCCATGGACCCACAAAATTGGTCATGTATGGGTAAGGTTGCTTTATACCAGGCCATCCACACTTGTGGGCATGGCGATTTCATCACCATGCCTTGGAAACTGCCAGTATCTGGCTGCATGATACTAATTCATTAGCTTAAATGGGTGTTTCCTAATATGGGGTACCCCTGTTCATCCATTTCTAGATGGGATTTTCCATAAATAACCATCCTAAGCTCGCTTGGGGTACCCCCATGACGTCCCATGACTTTGGAAACTATCATTTACTAATCACCATTAGGGCTTATCAACTACATTATTAACTGGTTGGTGGTTTCAACCCATCTGAAAAATATGAGTTCGTCAGTTGGGATGATTATTCCCAATATATATATATATATATATGGAAAGTCATAAAATTCCATGGTTCCAAACCACCAACCAGTTAACCATGATTATTAGTCCCATTAACAAAACCTAATGATTTTCTTGCCGTTCCCCGAATCCCAAACCGACCGAACCGACCTGATTTGGCTCGGCATCCACAGACTTTCGGATCACCTGCCGTTGCTTGCCACGTGGCTTTTTGCATGGAAAAGTGTGATGCAATCGGTTGGGCACCAGGAACAACCATATGTATATATATATATGATTAATTATATAATACATACATATATATACACATATAATCTTTCCCCAGTGGCTATACCAAAAAAAGTGATGCAAGTCGCTAACTTCAAGAGGAATGCTCTATTGTATAGCCTGGTGCACAATCAAGTGCAATGGGTTGAGGCAATGAATTGTTCTTTTCATGGATATTGATGGCCGCATGTGTTTAGTCGCCCTGCCATCCCGCCCCGCAAAAGAAAAATATGCATGGAAACCGTGGAAAACCATGGAAAACCATCAAGAAAACATATCAATTCCTACACTAGACTCTAGAAGTGGGATTCAACTGAGACGCAACAGTCTAATCACACCATATCTTCCACATCGCACTGCGCCCGCAATCGTAGCAAATCATTTTTCACCATCGAATGGCAGCTGACCCTACCCACAACAAGCACACATTCGAGGAGCACACTTTCATCGCTATGTAGCCAATGATAGACCAGTTTGCTACAAATGATTGGCAGTTGCAACACCATGGACAACACCAATGGATATGGGTCAAATGGTCAAAGCCATTTGACCCCGGTCGCATCGGCCTCGCGTTGCTCATGGGAGGTGCCATTCTCCATCTCGAAAGCCAAGTAGGCTCCCCAGGCCTGGTGTCATGGTGGGATGAACGAATGGTTTTCTGAAAGCCACTGGATATACAAAGTTCTTATGGAATATGCATGTAGTTACCAATAATTTCATCTCAATAGTTTACTATAGTCATTGATAGTCATTGGAGATATTTCAGGAAGGTAAATAATTGATAAATCATGGGAATATAACGGATGTAGAACAGTTCGAGCGTGCCGTGGTGCAAACAGCCCCTTTTTTGGGGTCTCCACCGAGCTGACGACGGTGCCCTGACGGTGCAACCAAGTGTCATCACCCAGGCGAGGGTTCAGCGTCACGGCACGGTTGAACCTCAGCAAAAGCCGCGTAGGGCGATCGTTGATGTACCCAGGATGGCCTGGAGATTCATTCGAGGTGATCATTGGTTATCTATGGTTACTATGGTTATCTAAGTTATCTATGATCATTATTATTGGTTATTAAAATGGATCTAAATGGATCTAAATGGATCTAAATCTGGTTGGTGGTTGGTATAGCCACCACTCTGAAAAATGATGGAGTGAAAGTCAATTGGGGTGATGAAATATGGAAATTCATGGAAATTCATACAATTCCATGGTTCCAAACCACCAACCAGTCATGGTAAATGGGTGGGTAAAAATGGAGATTCCTCCCGGGTGAGATTCCCTTGAAAACGAAGAGTGGTCTACCAATTGGGATGTGAATCACCACCCAAAATTTTTTGGGCGAGTTCTTCTTCCCGCCTTTGAGGTACAGAGACTTACAGTTCCACCTTTCCAGAAGTACCTGGACATCATTAGGAGTTATAATATATATATATATATATATGTATATATATATATGTATGTATATATATATAGATAATATAATCCCCCTTGCAAATGGGGGGGTGCTGGGACCCCTGATTCCAAAAAAAGAGACCTGACATGGGTGCAGCCCAAAATTGATGATTTTTGGATATTTGCCAGCGGATGGTCCTTGCAAAGTAGGGGTGCAGGCAGCAACTACAAAATCGAAGGTTTTAGGGTGTCAACACCCCTGATTCTGTAGAGGAAATTGCAACCAGAATGATGTATATATATATACAGATAAATAATACATGCTAATACATGATAATACATGATAATAGATAATAATAGACGATAACACCCAATGAGAACTGTATGGACTTCATTGGATATAACAATCTTCTAAGGGCTATGTCCATGATAAGACATGATAACACCCCTTTTTAGCCCCAACTGCACACGTTTCATACGGCATCTGTCGGCCCCTGGCACCGCCTGAGTTCCCCAGACCACTTTCGGGCCTTGGCGTTCTTCCCGTCACGCCAGAAGAGCTTGGCCTCAGATCGGACTACCGATGGATTGGCTCAGTGAAGAATCACCAGCCAATTTGGGGTGAAGCCAGCTTGAAGCCTCAAGAATTGAGGATTTACCGAATATATACAGTATTGGAATTTAGATGAATTTCATGGGTCAAAGGATTGGTTTTGCTGAATCTACAGGAAAGTAGGTTTCTTTGAACCCCAAATTGGTTGGTTCGTTTTCTAGTAGATTGTCCCTTGAACCAATTCTGGGAACTTAGCGTTTGTCGGAGAAACTACATTTTCGGGAGGGCAACTTGGTATGCTAGGAAACAAATTCTGCGGGGTCGCAAGTTTTGACTTTGTTGCTTCCGCTGGTCCGCTCATATAAAATTCACTCTGCTGGATCAGTGGCAAAGAGAAACTGCTTTGTTTGCCTTCATCCTTCCCCACGTGCCACACCCAGTGGCGACTGCGATGATCACATGAGCATCGTTCTCACACTTCTTCAAGGCATCCACACCTAGGAGAAAGCTTGTGAATCAACATGATTTTCTTGCGGGTCCAAAAACAGTTGTGTCTATACCCCATACTTGACCCATACCCATACCCCAGACGTTTCTGGGTTTTTTTAAGGGTTCCAGGTCGGAAAATCCCTTCGTTTGGGGATGTCCCAAGAACTGAGAGTCGAACTCTTGGCGTTTTGTCCCTGCTTGGGTTCCAGTTCGATCGCCTCCGGCAATGGGCCATGGAAAATCTCCGACCAAGGGCGATTGGGGACAACGGTACTTGATGTGCGTTTCTTTCCAATCGCCTCTCAAAAGTTGACCCGATCTAATTGAGTCAATTGAGTCGGATGCAAAGCAATTTAGTCCAGAAGGATCAACGTCAAAGTGTATGGCTGCAATCCATCCAGAGGAAGAGAATGTAGGAGATATATTCTGGTTGGTGGTTGACCTACCCCTCTGAAAAATATGGAAGTCAGTTGGGATGATTATTCCCAATATATGGAAACATAAAAAATGTTCCAAGCCGCCAACCAGTATTAGTTCAACACGCGGATGAGAGGAGGAGCACAATTATTGGTGTGTCACTCATGAGGAGTCCTGCGGGTCTACACATCAAAGCACCAGCAAGAAAAACCATTAGCAGGATATGCCTGCATCAAGACATGGCAAAGCCACATGAATTTGACAATGGGAAAAGGAAAGGCACCCTCTTCAAAGTAGCTAACATGTCTTGTCCCGGTCAGGGATTCCTGTGAATTGTCCCCTGGTTGCCCTAACCGATGTCCAGCCTTGGCCCACAAAATGCCGCTGGTGGGGCATTCCTGGCCGCTGTCCCACAGAGTGATTTAAGCTGCAATTGCTGCAGGGGAGTTTTCGTTCTCATTCCTATCATGTCCTATCCTACCTTAGTTTTAACAGATTTCAATAGTGTGTGTATATATATATAGATATATATATATATATTGTATAATATACGTTACATATATATATATACATAATTGCATTTTTATATATTAGCTTCTCCACCTCAATATGTCACTGTTGGGCGTGGCCCGTTTCGGTGTGTGAACGCCGCAATCCTCCTTCGCTGGGTCAGGGGAGCCACAGCACAACTCAACGCCCTTCACCGAACAGTTCTTCTCCAGCAATCCGTAACGCGCTGTGAATGAACCCACGATAATCCATGATACCCAATTCCTGTGATAAGGCCCAAAACTTCAACACAGTCCGCGGTTCGCAAATAATACCATCAGTCAAAAAGCCTGTCAGCTCCCTTCCCTCTTTTTGGCAAATCCCGCATGCATCCCCATACACACCTGCAAAGCCTTGCTCATCAAATGGTGCGACAAGCGCTCGCTTCCATCCAGCAGCTCTACCTCTGCTGAATGAGGTACGATTAGGTCATGTGCATATTGGCTCTTGAATGCTCTTGATTAGGCAAAACCATTTCAATGTGCACTTTTAAGGATCTTTAAGGTATGTCAAAGAGCACCAGGAATCCAGTGTGCTTACAGTAGTCTCTGGATCAACTTCAGTTGGGACTTGGGTCTAAGCCTGTTTTCTCCGCACTTCAAACCTCCAAACTTGTACCATATCGTACCATCCATTTCTAGTATTCTGCTACATCCGGGATACATGTCCTTTGGATCAAATGTAGGCAGCCGTCATGGAATGCCACCATGGATGGACCAGGAAACTGCCCAAATCTGGAAGAAAGTTCCAACAAGTCAGACGTGGTTCCCCCCAAATCAGACCATGACTTTCAGGGGATCCCCCATATTTTAGGGCACAAACAATGGCTTTGTCTGAAAATGGTGTCCCCCCAACTCCAATTTGATGAAATCATCATGTTCCCTATTTCAATACCCATAAAATGCCATAAATAGGGATGATGTTTACACTTTTTTGGATCTTTTTGGTGTGGAAAGGACCATGAGCTCAGCTGCACCTCCACACCCTTCAGCCATAGCAGGTCGGCTCCTGTCAAAAACACCACTTCACTGGGAAATCTTTAAGGACACATTGTTGGTCTAGTATGGTTTAGAATGGTTTGGTAATGTTGATTTAGGTGAAGAATGTTTAGTAATTAGTGTCAAGTTAGCTGAAGAATGAAAATACATGCCCATAGTTCCTAACTGCATTACCTTGAAAATGATGGCTACAGTACTTATTCTTGTTCAAACACAATCACCTACGGCATCAGCTTTGCCAGTGGACTCCTACAATCCTTACCCTGTGAATCCCCCAAAAATAGCTAAGTTGACATTTATAAGTGGCTGAATTCTATGGTTTGTGGTAGATAATGGTAGATACATATGGCGTATGGCATAAACTATGGTTTATAATTTATAGTAAACATAGTAAACCAACAAACCATAAACATCCAAAAAAAAACATATGGCTACTGTTTTGTTGGTTTACTATGGTTTACTATAAATCCAACATGGGCTTAAAAAAAAACTCAGAACCAGTCGTGATCCACATCCCACTGGGCACCATCCCAGTGCTCAGCGTGCTCCTGGATTTCTCAGTCGTGCCTTCTCCAGCAAGGATCGAGCCTCTGGTAACTTAACAGTCTCTGGTTGCTGGTTTTCTAACCATCTTGAAAAATATGAAAACTCGTCAATGGGTTTGGGATGACATCCCATATATTACATGGAAAATCAAAAATGGTTGAAACCACCAACCAGGTCTGCTATTGAACATTGCCATTGAAAGTTCGTTGATTTACCCAACATGGTGATTTTCCAGTTCGTTATGTAAACGTTTACCAGAGGGTACATTATTAAAAAAAAAAAACTGGTTCATCGGATAATTCATCCCATGGACTGTTCGCAGAATCCCACTAATAGTATGGATCATAATGAATGATATGGAATAAAACTAATGAGATGACTTATATATACTGATTATAATCCCATACTGGTTATAGTATTAACTATGATAATTTAACTAATTATAATATGATAATCATATCGTTCTGGAATAGTACGGAGAATAATGAATGATTATATTAAAAGCATAGTCATAATAATGATTATATTTCATTAAGGATATGTTTCACATAGTTAACTACAATCCCATACTGGTGAATGATGTTAATCTAATCTTCTGGGGAATATTATATAATTCATTATGATTCACAGAATCCCATAGATTACATATGATTAAATAATGCTTAATCAATGTTAATCAGCATCAAGAATGGTGCCATCAATGTGAATCCTGGTGAAATACTATGAATCCTCAGGGATTGCATGGCCTTGGTGTACTTCTGCTGCTTGATCCTTGGTACACCAATTTTACTGCTTGGAGGACTCCCATCTCCGGTAGACCGGACTCTCACCGAGTGCATGGAGTGGTGGTGCAATAACCCCTCTCAAAAATGATGGAGTTCGTCAATGGGTTTTGGATGACATTCCATATATGACATGGAAAATAATCCAAATGTTTGAAACCACCAACCAGTTATGGATGTAGCCATGAGAGGCTGGATGTGTAGTATATATCCATCCGCCTCACCTCACAAATATGTGTGTAATTGATGTGCGTGTGTGTTCTTTACTTTGCTGCGACCTTCTATGATGGTATCTCACATCAGCAAGATGGTTCCAACAAAACACCCAATAGGCATTGTCACACCTGAAAGAGGTGTTCATCTGAGATTGACACTCACATTCCACTGCGCACAGCCACAAAGGCACACTCCCTTGGTGCCAGGGTAGAGGTGCTATTTTCAGATAGCTGTTCGGTTCGTCCATCTTCCCATCCTAGGATTTTCATCAACACACGGAGTTTTAACACAAACCAATCCTCAAACATTCAGGCAACTCCTCTTCTTCTGTAATTCGTCCTATAAACCATTCATATTGGATCAGTTTTTGGATGTTTTTGGAGAAACTTCAGATCTTTGCAGTGAAAAATTCAACACCAATTAGTGCTCACTGGGACCATCCTGGGCTTTCTGACTGGGGCATTTCTGCAAGCCACGCTCGAAGAATTTCGTGGCCTTGTTACAAGGTTGGGGGTTTTTCAAATGTTGATTTGCTGCTCTGGGCTTTTTTGAATATCCAAAAGTTTCCAGTTTGGTCCAAAAACTATGATTTCAACAGTTTGGCTATCACCAATGGGGATTGAACTAGCAAACATGTAGGTAGGCTTAGGTAGCCCAAAAATGAGACTCTGACCGATCAAACATGAGGACCCTTCATCATAGAAAATGCTAATCAAAAATATTCAAAAATTAGAAGTGGTGGCTTTACCTATCAAGGCTTGGTTGTATTTACTTCTGGTACTGTACTCAGAACGGCAGTTTTTTAAGTGATGGTTCACTTGCCCTATCAGTAGATAGATGACCATCCGATTGAACAATTTCCCGTCGCGAGACGGATTCGATGAAGAAAATTTGTTGGTCGAAATGAGAATTAGGAATATAAAGTGTTTTGCATATTTGAAAGACCCAATTCTTTATTGTGTTGAAATGGGCTATATCCACGTGTCACGCATCATTTTGCATCATTTTGCCTGTTAATAAATTGCCCCCCATTCTCGTGGTGGCAGTTTACAAAAAACAGGCCTATCCTTCAGGATCTGGCCTATCCTCCATCCAGCCTCGGCCAACTCGGGGGGTGACTTTTCCATGTGAATCTGCCCTCCAATCATCCACATCTTCGCGAAAGATGGGTGCTCCTCATGAGAAGTTCCCCGCTGAGGAACGGGACCTCGAAGGTTAACGGGGAGGCTTGCAGACATGCGAAAAGGAGCCTTGCCCAAGTATTGTGATATTGTGTGACAGTGCCTCAAATAAAAATGCACAAAGTGGCATCAACCAATCTGATTTGACATCCTTTAGGACCTTTGAAGTTGCCAATAGCGAGGGTATGTCAAAGATACGACTCTGAAGACAACCAGGATTTGTACGTCCACACTCTGTGGATGGCAGCCTAAAGGCTAAAAAATTCAGAGAACTTTTCAAATGGATACGAGCCTTGAGTCAAATTCATTGGGTATCTTCAATCAAAAAATATATAAACATGCTAAAAAAGGCACAAATGTGAAGGGGTACCAGGGTTTAAAAGGTTGACCAATATCCGATTTCCATCATTTCCACCAACATTGACTCATAATCATATCTCATGTTGGTATTATCCACCATTTTTGCGGGTGGGGTGGCCCCATGATTGTTCATAAATCTTCCTATCGGGGCTGTTGATACTCTTGCCTTGTTGGTGAAAATTGACCAAGATTCCATTGCGTGAAGGAGGGGTATAAGCTTCCAAGGAATGATGAAGTTTTCGCCTTAAAACCGCCACACAGTGGGGTAGTACATGTATACCATTTTCATTTTCAGACGCACCACAGTTGCTGGTTCTATTATAAAACCCAATTTCTACCCATCTCCTCCAATTGTTTCTGGTTACACCCGCGCCTTTTTTGTTGGTTGATATTCCCCATGTTTGGACAAATGCCGTCCTTCAAACCTTCCTCCGACAAGTGCAAAGCCTGCTGATACAGACCTGGCGTGGTCCAGGCGTGCGCCCGTTTGCTGGGAGAAGTCTGGTAATCGAAACTGGCCATGGAACATCTCCAATTTACATAGCTATTGAAAATAAACCAATTATGGATGACTTACTTATGAAAAATATTGAACATGTGTGATTTCTGGGCAGTTCAATGAATTTACCTTCTAGTGATTTAATAGTTTGATATGGAAAATGACCCATTTAGTTCGATGATTCGTGATGATTTACCCAAAAAAAACATGGTGACTTTCCATAGCTCCGTTAAATTACCAGAGGGTACAGATGATGCTTGGAAATTTCACTTACAATCATGATGCTCCAGCCATGCTGGCTGATTGCCAGTCAGTCCATCACTCCCATCGCTCCTTGTTCCCTCTCCAATTGCACGGACTGCATCCACACCTGATGCCAGGCGGTTGCCGGCATTGCCCGTTTCAAGTAATGATTCCACCTGGATCATAACAGATCAAACCATGCCATGAATAATATCTACCCACTGGTTATGACTAACAGTTCGCCATGGTATAGATGGCCCATAGAAATAGATGGTTTACCTACTGAAAATGGTGATTTTCTATGTTAAATAATTAACCAGAGGGTAATTAAAAAATAACAATAACATACAATAACATCATACTGCTACAAATAACACTTGAGAGCAGGCGGAGGCGGACGAAAGGTAGTGTAGTGGGAGAGGAGTGGTGTCAAAATGCTGCGCCCGTAAGATGATACACCAAAAACGTTTTTGCGCAGTCTAAGATGATTTTATCCAG
>Ga0126342_10000158_pt1 | contig 53206 bp, 48 predicted proteins | sample Cyp1metagenome_FD_92528 | JGI IMG/M metagenome (GOLD analysis project Ga0126342, IMG submission 92528) | Coral microbial communities from Lord Howe Island, Old Settlement Bay, Australia - Cyphastrea 1 metagenome | ecosystem: Host-associated > Invertebrates > Cnidaria > Coral ...
CAACGTCACAGGGCTTTGTTTTGGTTCCACATGCGACCCCCTGATCGATCCTGAGCCCTGTACAGCCACACATGTAAGTGCGTACCCCCTGCAACTGGCAAAGTGACAGCTGGAACTGTAGAATTCACAATATACATATATATATATATATATCCCGAAATTCACATAGAAAATTTCAAAGCCTGGACATTGCAAGGTATGTATATGATCTTTGACACGTTGGAGCAATTGTTTCCATCCCTGGAGGACCCCGCCGACCAGGGGATTCTCCATCATCACAGTAAAATCATAGTCCCCCCCCTCAAAAAAAAGATGCCGAAAAGATCAGAAAAATACAATCCTACGGACACAGATCAGTGTCCATAATGCGTGGTTTAAGCCTCTTGATCTTTTTTGAAGTTGTTATACAAAAAAATATCATCAAAATATCAGATCATCAAGTTGGGGTATCTAAATCTTGCAGCAAAAATTGATTCTCTTCAATCTGTTGGGATGTTTTCTGTACCAAGATGCACCAAGTGATACCTTTCCTCCAGATGATCCAAGGGACACAATCCACTCAGTTATGGCCCAACTAACAGTTACAAATCGACTTATTAATTATTAATGATATATCAATGATATTTTATATATATATATTAATATAAAAACAATTTCTAACATTAGTAATAGGAGTTATAACTATAACTGTTAGTTGGGCCATAAGTGTAGTTAAGCATGAATCCTGTCCTGTCGCTGTCTCAGGTACCTCCGATCCTCCCGAGAGTCTGCAGTTCGCAGCCATTCGGATGGCTGCCGGCTGCTCTTTGGGGGAAAGCTCCGACGTAGCACATTTTGATTACCAGACCTATACGAATCTTGGGCAGATGTTGCGCTCCCCAAGTTCCACTGGTTTTTTTCACCTCATGTTCCCAACATGTTCCATCAAAATGGCCACTGTTAACTTGGGGGTATACTGGGTATATACCCCCATGGGAAACACCCATTTTGGAGAAAAACATCAAAAATTTCGCTTTTGGAACACTTTGGCCCATGGGTGGTGGTACAAGCCCAATGACGCCATTGAATTGTGGCTAAAGGCTCGGACCTGTTGAACAAACACTTGAATGACCATCTAACATGTCCCATTTTCATGGATCGTGCGCATTCTTTTGTTATAAACAGGTATATACATGTTTCTGGGTAAATTATAACGACCTCACTGCAACCGACCCCTCAAAGGGGAATCATCCGCAAATGGCCGAACTATTCAGGTTAGTGAAATATTATAATTTACCGAGATGTTTGCAGATATTTGTTCTTGTGTATGATATCTAAATGGTTGCCATGTCTATTTCACCCTTTTCAACCCCAGTTAATCTACGCTAGCACTGATAGCAAGCCTCAGAAAGATAGAAAAGTGATTCCAGGATGTTATACATAACATTTACTTCATATTTCCAGGTTTCCCAATGTTCTTTCTATTTGTGGGTTGCTATAATCATGTTTACGGCAGAGAATCCACTCATCGCTGATCCTTTTCTCACTGGTAGGGTGATAAATAGAGGGGGCCAAGCCAACAAGAGGCAGTTGCAAGTGCTTTCTTTTGCCCACAAATACTATACTGGTTGGTGTTTTGGAACATTTGGATGATTTGTCCATATATTGGGAATTTCATCATCCCAACTGACTTGCATATTTTTCAGATGGGTTGAAACCACCAACCAGCTATAGTTACCCTGTGGTAAACTAACAGTTCGCTATGGAACATCACCATTTTATTTTAGCAAAATCAGCTTTGAATAAGCCATTTTCAATAGCTATCGTTAAGTTAAATTACCAGAGGGCAATTAACGCACTCGCTTGCAATTGGCCTCCCCTTGTTGGAATATATACCAATTACCAGAGGGTTATATTACCAAAGGTGAACCAAGTGAACTGTGCCTCACGAAGCCTAGGAAGGATCCCTTAGACATCTCTTTGTCGTGGCATTTCTCAGTGCTGATGCTGGCTTTGCAGGGTGAAACGGCACGTGCCTTGGTGGTTTTTTTTGGTCAGAAAATGGGTGGTATTTCATGGGGATTTCAGGGAAAATTCATGGAAATTATGTTTGGAAGATATGATATATACGTATGTTTTAATGGTGGTACAGTATTTAAGTAATTAGGAAACATTTGGAATATAATATAAAATAATATATATAATATAATATAATATAGTATAATATAATATAATATAACATAAACTAATATAAAATAATATAAAACAATATAAAATAATATAATATAATATAATTTGATATAATATAATATAATTTACTATATATATATATATATATATGTATATATATATATATACATGCATGTTTTAATTTAACTTATGCAGCGTTACGTGAGCAGTGGCTGCAAGACAACCTCTGTTGGTTGATGATAAATTATACGAGTTATACCGAGCTATACTAGCCAATATTTTGTGAAGATGTTTTTGGTATTACCATGGATTCCATGTAAGTGCGACTTGAATCTGCCGTTGGTTGGTTGTCCATTGGTCGGCGCAGCCAAGCGTCTTGAGCTGTCTTGAGAGGCTTCAACTTGCACCATAGTCGGTTGATGCATTCTGATTTGTGTATATTTGTGTAGATGTTTGTTGGCTAAATATGATCAAATCATGTTAACCCCCCGTTGTCTACATGCTGATTTCAATCATGTTGTTTGATTCTTACCTGGAACCACAATCCCCATTGAGTGAATATGTTTGGGTGATGGAAACCGCCAGCAGGATCAGTTTTCCATCGTTGAAGACGGCTGGAATATCCCGCCCATTGGCCCTGACAAAGTATTGGTGTTTACCAACACCAATGAACAAAATCATGATAAAACCAAGAGAAAGTACGATTTGATGATGTTGATATTTCCCAAGAAATCAGGCCTCGTTTTTTCAACTGTTGACCTTTCTTTTGGTTGGGGTAACAGTGAGATTCGCATCATGCTGGTCATTGAGGCACTGCTTGTAGTGGAGTCGCCTTCCAAAGACTGACGCAGCAATACTGCAAGCTCCTGGAACAGAACGGCCCCTGGGCGACGTTGCGATTGGGAAGACCTGGTTGAGTAAGGTGCGATTGGCTGTGTGATGATGATATGGGTATGGATCAATACCTATTAATACCATTTTTAGTGGGATGAACATCCATTTACCAGCTATTTTGATGTGAACTACAGGGGTACACGGTTTTGACACACTGCCATATGAAAATGCAAATTGGTTTGCAACTTACGTAATGGTCATAATGATGATGATGATGATATGCAACAACAAATAACCATGATCATTGGGTGTGTAATAATCATTGTTGCAAATTATAATTTGGTTTATAGCATTTGATAACTATGAGATACTATGATTCAATGCTAGCAATAGGATTTATGGTGCGTAGAGCCATGGTTAGATTTCGCAAATTGTTCTTGCAGGGTATCCACTCAGGAAATCATATCCCAGTCCTTAAAGGTCATGCCGCATATGCTGAGGTTAGCTTAAAATTGCTACTGTAGCCCCGTTGAAGTGTAATCACCACTTTGGGTGTGCCACGTTGCATGTAGCCAGGGGTTCCTGGTTTCATAAAATGTGGTAGTTGTTAACCTGGGAGCAACGTATTGTTTCTCATGTGTATATATATATACAGTTACAAATACAACATAATGCAACATCTCCCTCTACACTCTCTCTATATATCTCTATACTCTCTCTCTCTCTATCAGATATCTATCCATACATCTATACATACATCTATCCCATTTTCATTTCATCCTGACCGCTAATTTTCCTCCACCAATGAAATGCAATATAATCAATCCCCCACTATCATTTCATCTATCATCTATCATCTATCATCATCATCTCTCTCTCCGTATAAGATAAATCGCTATATCTCTATACTCTCTCTATAATACATTTCATCCTGACCTCCAAAAAAAAAAATCATCATCTATCATCATCTATCATCATTTCATCCCACAAAAAGAAAAAATCCCCAGGTTCCTCCCGTTGGGCCGTCTACGTGGCCCACTTCCTCTCCGAGCCGCGCGTGCGCTCGGCGCTCATTCGGCAGCTGCTCACCAGCCACGCGCGGGCGACGGTTCCTGGCGCAGAGCTGCCGTGGCCTGAGCTGCCGCCAGGTGACGGTGAAGAGCGGGTAGTTTTTCAGAGCCTGGAAGCCACCAAAATGGCCACTTTTTCATACGGATCCATGGTGCTGGTATATTAATGCTAACATAAAGGAGGTATATTGATGGGATCCATGGCACACCATATATAGCATGGATCCTATGGGTATGGGAAAACATTGAGTGCGAGATCGATCACATCTTCCCTATGCACAGACGCGAACAGGCACCTACCATCGAGTCATAGACTTCTCAGTGGATCCCCTGGGACGAAGAACTTTCCCAGGCGCAATCCACGCTGTTATGGACCACATGCTCTTCTCCGACATGTTGAGTCATGCCCGTGCCTACGGAGTCATCTGGGACTTCGGAAATACTGCAAATCCTCACAGACGACATAGCTTTGGAATGAGTGCATCTCATTCCATGCACTGAGATCATCGAAGTTACAGGTCACATCTATGAAAATTGCTTATTTCTAGATGATTTATGAGTTTGGCTGAAACATCGGGTAGAGGAAGCCACCAAAATTGGCATTTTTTATAGGGAAAATGCTGGGAAAATTTTGATTGACTAAGGATTTTGAGGTTATAGCAACCCCCCAAAGGTGGTTGAAACGTTGGCAACCTGGATTTTTTTTTGTGGACAATTTTTTAGCGAAGAATCCCACCCTGTGTTTCACACACTTTTCGGCATCTTTTTGGGTTACAGAGTGGTGCCCAAGTTTGTTGGCTAAATTGGTTTATCATTGCAACAGTTTGTAACTAGTCATGATTTTATGGGCGAATGGTGATTATAAACATTATAAACCAACTTATAGCTGGGAGCTTCTGGTCTTTTTCATGGGAGACTAATGGAATGGTGGGAACATGAATCATGATTCATGATTAATGATTACTATGATTTATGATCATCGTTTACTATGGTTACTAACAAGTTACTTGGTTGGATGATTAATGAGATATCATTTGCTATGATTACTATGATTAGTGATGGCTTGGAGGATCATCCCACGGATCGTATATGGGATAACCCGCGGCCGGGGGACCAGGATTACTAAGCAGTTATTACTGGGATGATCCTCCAAGTCAACCAACAATGGGGAGATGTTAGGGAAAATAGGGGAATTAAGGGGAATTAAGGGGATGCAGGTAGGGTTAGTAAGGAATTCACACAGTCTGGGTAAATTTCATATCACGACCTCACTATTCTCCCTCACTGGAATGATGGTAAGAGGAATCATCCCAATATGGCCGAACTATTCAGGTTTGTGAATTAGTTGTTGATGTACTACATCATGGGAAAAAAAGGAAACGCCTATTGACTGACCAACATGATCAAGCCTGATGGTTTCATGGTTTCAGGTCCCCTACTTGAAGGCTCATAGCCAAGGCACCTTTGGTAATTCAACATTGCTATGGAAAATTGATGAACATGGCCCATGTATAGATGAGTTACCTATCATAGCTATTTTAAGTTGCCAGAGGATAGCAGCAGCCAGCAATGCAGTGAGACCGTGACCATGACCTTAGATTCAGACTAAAGGACCCTAAGTCTATCGTAGTCCAACATTACCCTCTAGTAAACTAACATGGCTATGAACATCAACATCTTCAACAGCTAAATCATCTACAAATCTGCCATTTTCCATAGCTATGTTAGATTTCTCCAATTTTACTTCTCCTGGTTTGGAACATTTTTTACTTTCCATAATATATGGGATAATCCTTCCCATTGACTAATGTTTTTCAAGATTGTTAAAACCACCAACCAGTCTCTAGTTTATAGGCTTTCAAATTGATTACCTCCATCTCCATCTGGAAATCAGGGCCAAAGATTGGTCAAAAAATCAGGGGCCCCATCTGTTTCATAGAAACATAAAACCCATGAAAAACCCGTTCGAAGGTGCTTTTTCGAATCTGTACCAGTTGTTTATTGTTATTATGTTTATTTATTTTTTATTTTGAATATATATCTATATATATAATTATCTAGTAGAATAACAACAGTAGATAACGCATAGGGTCTCAATTCAAAAACCCGGCTGTGGCACCTTGGCAGGTTGGCTCGACCGTGCGCAAGCTTTGGCGATGGAACAGCAGCGCAACTGGTGTGGAGCCTTGTGGTGCTGGCGGAAATGTGGTGGAGAGGAGGCCCCTTTCTAAAACGGCCCTTAAAACGGCGGTGGGGGAGAGGTCGACCAGCTGGTGAATCAGCATCATTATACATACCCGTTATAATTAAATCGAAACTTAAACATTATGTATATATATATATATATATATCTATAGTGGAATATATGATGGAATATAGTGGCATTTATAGACCCAATATCATAGAATATCTATTTATAGGGGATTTCCAATTGCCATGTTGGATATTTGTATAATGGGGATATTTCATGGGGATGTACAATGAATTATTCTGTTGTTTATATGTATTTATATATATAGAGATATGTGATAATGTATATCATTAGATTTTTATTGGATATGGGTATATGATACTATTTTGAATATAGTATCATATACCCATATCCAATAAAAATCCAATTATATACATTATCACTATATTTATTCATGGGATTCTGGTACAAAACATGGTGATTTTTCGTGTGAAAATAACCTGTTGCATCTTCCGAATGGGAAATCCAGGAGATCAGTTTTTTTTTTTTTTGGAGCAAAGCCACGGAAGATGGGGAAGTAACCAGCCAAAACTAACATAACTAATTATGGAAAATCACAATTTTTAATGGGAAAAGTCACTATTTCTATGGCCATTTTCAATAGCTATGTTAAATTACCAGAGGGTATTGAAGAAGCAAATATTTGGTGATCTCATCAGCAGAATTTAAGCAACAAAGATGGGTTTGACTGGTTTCAATAATCAGAAGGTAGGGTAGTTTAGTACAACTCAATCTTTCGGCAAAAAACCTAGGATGTATTAACCATTTACAGCACCTGGTTGCCAGCTAGATTTTTTTTTCTTGAAAAGGTGTCTAAGGTCGGCCGCCTCAAGAAGATAACAGATGGGACACGATGACCACTGTGGGTCTATTCCAAGTGTGGCAAACGCGGACAGTAGATTCGTGTTTGATAATCATTGGTTGTGCGGGCGGAAGTGTAAGATCAACCATTAACCCTCTAGTAATTGAAGATGACGTGCCGGAAAATCCCTCATTGGTCATTGATGATTTTCCCAGCAAACTTCCGAGGATTGTTTTCGGGATTCTGAAGCCACCAAGATGACTAGGGCATGTCATATTATGTAATATTAATATATTGTTTTTGTTATATATTTCATTAATGTACCCATGATATTCCCGTTGAATGTTGAATGATGATGACGTACCAATGGGAATCAAAGGATTGAGTGTTTTCCATCCCTAGGATCCACCAGAATTCAGTGGATTGACTTTGGAATTGTCTAAAGATATACCCTTTGGTTATTTAACAGTTCGCCATGGAAAAGGATCACGACTTTTATAGCTACATCAATATATTTCTATGGGTTATTTTCATTTATTTTCCAGTTCGCAAACTGTTACTGTAGTCATAACCAGAGGGTTTTGATCAGTTTTGCCTGGATCAAGATGAGTTTATGAATCTATCCATCTGGAGACTCTGAGCAAGCCGTAAATTGATGCCGACAGGTCAGACCGCCAGGGATGGTGTTTTTAAAAAACTTGATCTCGACCATTTGGCTTAAAGCCATAAATGACCATTTTAATACGACATATTGTGATACTCATATGATTTCGGGGTACCCTATCTTCAGACAAACCCCATTTGTCTCACTGCGGGGGTTCTTGTGTTTATACTACAATTACTACAAACTGTGCATGGGTCACTCTTACTTGAATGATGAAAGCATTAAAATCACTATCATGTCGATGATGGTTTTCTGTATTTATCTTTGGACATACCCTCAATCTTTGCTGAATATGGAAGACGGACGAAACAAAAGGTGTAAATCCATATGTGTCATGATCAAAACCCTGGTGCCCTCGGTTTTCGGTTGCCCTGAGATCACCTAAAAATATCTGTTGTCTAGCTGGCTGTTAATTCCCAAACATGGTACAAGAGGTTTTGATCATGTTTGATCCAGATAGTAGGTTTGAGATTGAAGATATCCACAATATCAATGGGAATTTCAGGATCCTAAAGTGGAGGTACTGTACCATATAAGGCCATATTTTGTCGGGATATTCCTTTACATAGGCCTTATATAGGCCTTATATATGGTAGGTACCTCCAATTTAGGTTCCTGAAATGGCCATTGATAATAAGATCAAACATGGCATAAATCCGCATAAATCCACCACGAACTGTGCTTGGCCAATGGGCACCCGCCACGGCCCATTGGCCGAAGTTCGGCAGGCTCGGGCCATCACCATTGCGTGTGGCTATCTCTTGGGTCCTGCTATGCTGGGTGTCTGGGACCATTTCTTTTGAGAAATCGGTAGACATGTGGTGATTTTATATATTTTATATATGACTTTACCAGCAAAACCCCCCATATAACCTGTACTATGGTGAAAGTTAATCACCCACTTATTCGTGAAGGTTAAGAATTGTCGTTTATATCATGTTTATATATATATATATAAACCATGATATAGAATATGGACACAAATATCTAGTTTATCAATGTTTATCATGGTTTAATATATATAATATCAGGATGATATTATCGTTTATCTGGTTTATTGGTCATTGGTCACGGGGATACACACTTAAACATCGGATCGTCGGATCATCTGGCCACAGATCTGGAGGTCAAACAATCCGTTCAATTTGTAGCCATCCATAACCCCAAGTCCCAAGTAGTATTGTTGTTTATATAGTTATATAATGTTATATAACCTCCAGATATATCATGTTATGTAGGTTAATATCTGGAGGTTATATAATTGTTAGTTATATAATGACTTGGGCTTATGAATGGCTACAAATTCCCATTGGGACTTGGGATAATATGATTTATATCTACAATATGGGAATTCATAGTAATTCATATATATATATATTTTAACTATGGGATAATATATAGTTATATCATGTTAGAATATCCCATATTCCCTCCCGCCGAGGACACGCTTTCTCGCCCTTCAAACGTGGCGCGGTGGAGGCAATTCTCTTGGCACCCATGTGCCCTGCCACAGATCAGATTGTGGGGTCACCAGGGGCTGGAGACCGACTGGTGGTTAAGGGTGAAGGTTCATGTGATATGGCACTATAATATGTCGACATTCTAGGCTTTTTGAGCTATAACATGCTAGCTTGGTGGTGTTGTTCTTTTTGTTTTATATTGTTTGTTTGGTGTTCTATTTTAAATATAGCTATTATTTCAACATGCTAGCTTAGTGTTTTTTTTTAAACATATAGCTGTTTTTTTTTAATATTGTTTGTCGGTGACCCGTTGCGTGCCCGGCCTGCCGGCCACGGGCCGGGCCAGTTGAGGACGCCTGCGGCGCGCTGGTTGCTGCAGTGTCTGCAAGAACTGAGTGGCGCCATGGGATGCCACGATGTGCTGTGGGCCGAGGTGCCGAGGGCCTGGCGGGGCCGGGCAGGGCCCAGGTCACGGGATGTCATGGCCTATGGATCAACCAGATGATTTCTGCATTGTTGTGCACCGATGTATATCATATGGGTATTTTTACAATTAAATTAGGAACATATTAGTGATTGTTGATATGTATGTCAAGTGCATTTGAACAAAAAACATAAACCATTGCAGGATATTGCAGGTGATAAATAATGATAATTGTTAATTGTTAATACCACCCATATTGACAATAATGATCAACAATTATATTTTGCTTGGTATGAATACCACCCATATGGACCCATATTACTATAACAATCGCTATTAACATATGATCAGCAAAACCATGATATGCAATGTCATAAATCACCCATGTGGATTCATTGACATGCTTCATCCATTTAAGTGATTTATATTTAGTAAAACAATTTTGTCAGCAATAGTAATCCATTTACAGTACATATGGTGTAAATAATGAGAATTAATTGTGAATACTAGTGGTTAATGAGTTTAATTCATGTTGGTAAAGCTACATATAAAACAGAAAAAAACAAGCTTAGTAAAGCAATGTCATAAATCACTCATATGGATTGATGGTTTCAATCCCACCCGTAAAGATGATGATTTGATATGATTTGGGGGACGGTTTACCTATTGCTTTACTAACAACAACAAAAAAAACAAGAAAACATAAACCACTTGGGAAAATCAAGGTGTTTATGTGTTTTTTTTTTGCTCTTTTTCTTTTTTTCTGGTGATTCTTCCTGTCGGGTTGTTTTTTTGTTATGATGTCTCTGATTTGTGTTTCTTTTTTGCTAAAATCAACTTTCAACTTTCTCTGTTGAAGCCGCTGTCATAAACCCCGAGTTTTCCCATTTGTCAATGGTGTGTAGTTACTGACCATGTACAAAATGGTCGCTCCGCTTGGGTCCCAAAGGGTCGCTGTGTCTACCGGGAGTTGATCTATGTTTATAGGCTCATCTTGAGCGGTCAAGGTATGGGATAATTAGTACAACATGTACTCCCAAGATGACCCTAAGGTAGGTGAAGAATGGTGTTCCAAAGATTGCATTTACCCTATGGTAAACAAACAACTTGCTATTGAACATGGCCATAGAAATAGTGGATTTACCCATCAAAAAGCTATGGTGATTTTCCAGTTCGCGAACTGTTAGTTTACCAGAGGCTACACGTCACTTGGATGTTCATCGGATATACCCCAGCATTTTTTTTAGGTTGCTAATCACATCCTAGCCAGTATTCATGGGTAATATCACCGTGTGTGCGCAAAATACCCATAAGTTTGGTGAAAGTTCCAATAGTCGTCCCGTATATATATATACATATGTTATCCTATAATATCCTATACAATTCATTAACATCCCAGCTGTGACAGCATCAAAAGCTGGTTGTATACCTATATTGGGGGATGGTCATTCCATTTTCATATATATATACACCATATATAAATATTTATATACCATTGCATATTTTTATATACATGTTATATGTTCATCCCATGTTCATCCAATTGTTTAAGAAATGATTCCCAATATGGGATGGACGGGATAGATGACCAAAAAAATCAGCACATCCCCGTGGCACATGTTGGAGATCTCCCTCTGGTGAAACCAGCAGGTTTCAACCATCACTGGTGATATAACTTATGGTAGATAAGTGGCTTAAATAATTGTGGTTTATGGTAGATATAACTATAGTTAATCTGGTTGGTGGTTGGGAACATGGCTTTGATTTTCCCCAATATTTGGGATGATGATCCAATCTGACGAACTCATATTTTTCAGGGGGGTGGGTCTGCCACCAATTGGATCATTTTCTGGATATCTATCCCATAAAGCCCCTATGGTTAAATGATCCATGAACAAAATACCCTGGTTAATTGATTGCTATAGGAGATTATACTACCTGGTTTACTGGGGATTATCATAACCCATAGTAGGGAAACCTATCAACCAGCTAGTACAATGAGATGGGATAGGGGTATTTTTAATGGCTCAAATGGTAATACAGTGATTGAAACACAATAATAATAGCTTAGTCACGGCTTATTTGTGAAAAAATGGCTGTAGCTATATCGTAGAAGCTTCAATCTGCCACAAATCCGTTTGTATCCATATATAGTCCCACATGAAATTCCATATTTATATATATATATATATTAATCCACATATATATATATATATCCAAATATAAATCCAAATATAAATCCCCTATGGTTAACTGCTATGATTCCTTTGTGGTTCCCAGGTTCTTTTGGACCGCCAGGTGGGTCGTGATGCTCTGGAGCTGCTGCGCGACTGGGCCGAGAAAACTGCGGCGTCTGACAGCGCGCCGGCGAAGTTCGAGCCGCAGCGCTTGGTACGGCTGCACTGGAAATGCGAACGCCTGCGGAAATGCCACGTGGTGAGATCGGAATGAGTACCATTAGTATGTTCATAAATGAGTGTATGTTTTATCATGTATATTCTTTACACCTTAGTATGGTGCCACATTCCCATTATTTTGGTGATACTATGGTGGTGACATGGGAATGGGATGGTGAATATCTATAGTTAGTATATGTTAATATCTATAGTGCCATGAGATAAATTGGTGAACATCAACCAACATATAGTTGATATCAGATCTATGTGACATGTTTTTTTGACTTTGGAAGACTTGGAAATTGGATGATAGAGTTGGTGAAGCAAGAAACATGTGGATATAAAAACGGACTATTTCATGGAAGATCATGGTGACTTAATGATGTTTTTAATGGGATAAGAATGGGGTAACAATGCTATGATCATGAAGTTTGAAGACCTGGTAAAAACAGCTACGGCCCACTGCATCAGCTTTTGGATGGGAAGGTCTAGTATTTTGATATTTTGAAAGTCTAATGCATGAAAATGCATTTTTCAAACTTCAGCCTATTTCCACTAGTGACCTACTACTTCTAGTATTTTGTTTGACCTCGTGAAAATTGTGAAATGGTCCAAAAGTTGCTATGGTGATTGTTATGGTGATGGGTGTGCAATTTTATACATGGAGATTGATGGAAAAGTATTTTCAAATACCAGGTCTTGGTTTGTCCACATTTATAAACATCATACGAGTTTTAAGATACCAAATATTGGAATGGGATGGTGAATATCTATAGTGAACTTTAATGGGATGGTCATTTATATACATGTAGTCCACTTACTATAGATATTACTGTATTGATAGATAAATATAGATAAATCATATATCCACTGATTAGTTTTTACTATTGAGACTATATAAATCTATATTTAAACGGACATTTTTCGATATATCAACCAGAAAAAACATGGTTTTTGATGGGCTGAAAGTCGAGTCGACACATGATGGGGTTGTAATTTGCGATCTGCAAGGTAAGAACCAATATGATGTACCCTCTGGTAATTTAACATAGCTATGGAAAATCACCATGCTATTAATGGGAAAATCCACTATTTCTATGGCCATTTTCAATAGCTATGTTAGTTTACCAGAGGGTACAATGCATCAATGCATCTGTAGATTCGGAACGTTATGATCATGTTCCATAGATGTCCATAGATTTCCATAGTATTAAAACTGGTTTAAATAGTGCCATGGGTGAAGCACTTAAGGTGAAGGCTTGGTGACTTGCTCAGGTCCTGGCATCTTGTTAGAGTAAGAGAAAACCATCAAAAATGGCCCATTTATAGTGATTATTATGATGGTTAATGGTGATTAATGATGATTACTAGGTTAATCTTTGATGGATACAAACTAATCCTAACTAGTCTTTTGGTAATGGGAATATCTACGTTCACCAGCAAAAAAAATGTCATTTTTTGCAGGGTATCCAAGATTGGCAATGAAAATGATAACAGTCATCAGGTTGTACCCTCTGGTAAACGTTAACAAAAAACTATGGAAAATCACCATGCTATTAATGGGAAAATCCACTATTTCTATGGCCATTTTCAATAGCTAGTTTGCAACATGATACCCTCTGGTTATTTAACATAGCAATGGACATTGCCCATTTATAGATGGTTTACCTATTAAACATGGTGATTGTCCATGGCTATGTTAAATAACCAGATGGTAACAATCATCAGGTTCTACTGTACCAAGTTAATCTTGGATGGCTACAAACTACTCCAAAATCGTCTTTTGCTATGGGATTATCTACGTTCACTCACCAGCTAAGTTGATTTGTGATGTTTTGCAGGGTATCTGGCTGGCCATGTGTGACTCCCCAGCTTTGGTGGCAGTGGCAGTGTGTTTTTTGGAAGCACCAATCAGTGGAAACCAATGATTGATTAGCCACTGAATATTATAATACATAAGCGATATGAAAAGTGGTATACTTAATAATCATGGTAATATATATATATATACGAATACTATAGTTAAGTATTATGACTATCGGTATTAATCATGGTAATACTCAACTACCAATATTACCCAGTTGATATAATTTATTACCCAATTAGATTATCAGTTATGAAAAATGTCCTTTTAAAGCACCAATCAGTATGTGATCAACGGCCATCGGCAACCGAGGTATGCTGGGCTTTCCGCAATGAGGAGCGACGCGTTCCGTATCGAAAAAGATGCGACACCGCGACGCGTCGGGGAATTTTCCGGCAAGCCATGTTTGATTACCGCAGGGTAAACCCCTTTTAAGATTGGAAAGTACCGAAACCGGAGGTATCTTTGGAGGGGTACCTTTGGAATTCTATGATATGAGTTTTATCTGCAAACAGGCTATCTCAAAACCCACGGTTTCGTTATATTTCTCATTAGTTTGGCTAAATTTGTTTGTATCCAGAATTCTCACTCACACACAAATATCATCACATATCCCACTTTGTTTGAAGATGGAGTTAATTACTATTTTCCAAATCATCGCATTGCAATTTTAAGGTATCCACCATTTTCAGACATATGTATATATATAGTATAATATAATAATATAATATATATATAATATGTATATATATACAGTAAAATAAGGTATCTAATATATATATAGTATATTTATATATATAATAATAATAATAGTAATAATAATAATAATAATAATAATAATAATATATATATATATATACACATAATTCATTGGTTACATCCCTATACTTCATGGGTAAGTCCTCCGGATTCGATGCTTGAATCCCACTTCCCAGGAGAGAAATGGTTAACTGAATCTTTGCCACGTGTTTTGCCACGTGTTTTCCATATGTTTTCTCAATCATGGGCCGTCTTTGCCAGCAGCAACTGAGGTTGCTTCTGCCTGGTGATGGAATTGGCCACAGGACCCAACAAAATGTCAGCCATGAACGGGGGTGATTTGTAGTGATTAATGGCGATTAATGGAGATATGTTGGAAATATTGCGAGAATATCAGGAATCAAATCACTTGGAGACCAAGAACCCAGCTTATCTCATAGAATTGGATGATGGGAAAATTTACAGGAAAGCCCTATATTTGATGGGAAAAACCATGGTTTCCTGTAGATTTTCCCTTAAACCAATCCATTGATTATCAGCATATCATGGGGACAATGAGGATCGATGAGAAGCCAGGGTGAGAAATCCCACAATAAATTGGATCTTATCCGAATCCAAACCATCTCTTATCACTGGGCCGGTGGTTTGGAACCATGGAATTTTATGAATGTTCATATATTGGGAATAATAATCCAAACCATCCAAACCATCTCCTATCATCTCTTGCATTCGTTTCACGGAAACTCACACCCAAGATCTTCACAATGGATAGGTGATAGGTGTCATTGGTGGTAGTTCCTGTTTTGAGGTCTCCAAAAATCCAGCGTTTGGTCGTCATTCTCTCATCAACATACCCATAAGTTGGTGCATCCAGTTTTGGACAACATAACCCAGAAATCATCCCCATATGCTTGGTATGTAACCAATTGTATCAGACAACATATGTCCGTAAAATGGTGGCTTGGAGCCACATGTCAATAGTTATACTAATTAATTACTTGATTGATATTGGTAGTATCAGAACTATGGTTACTACAGTTGACAAATTTCTTGCATGTGTTGCAATTTCTTTATTGAAAGTGATCTTGTTCTTACACAGATTTCTTGTTAAGGACGGAAGAATCGAAGGGTTGATATAGAGGCTACAGGCAACTGGGAGGCCTCTCTCCATCCAGAAGATCCCCGGAATGCGAGAGCCACATGCAACTTGCAAGAGAACATATCCCAGTCATACCTTCTCCACACCTCATACATGGAATATCCATAACATACCCCAGTTATGTATGGCTTATTTATGGGTTATATTATGTATATGTATGTATATGTATATATAGGTGGTAGTTATAGACCACTTTCTGAGTTGGAAGCACATCCTAATGCTCTTAACCATCAATTGTTGGCTTTAGCATTAACATTTTTTTGGGGGTAAGCCAGGAAAAAACAGATTACTGTATATATAAATACATATGAATGCAAGAAATATTGCTTTTGCTCACCTCGAAGTATATACAGTATATAAGTTCTATCGAATCATATCCCATTTAAAAAGAAATACACATAGAATCACATATACCTATGAGCCCCATATAAACCTCAGATAAACCCCATCTAAACAGCATATGAACTCCATTAGAAAAGCCAGATAGAACATCTATATGAAGATTATTGAAGATGTATTAGCAACATATCCCAACAATATCCTTCGAAATATAACCATTATACCAGTTATAACCTGGTGTTTTCAGCTGAAATGTAAACAACGAACACTGTAAAAATCATGGTGTTTGATTCCAACTGCAAAACATATTGTAAATACCGCATTTGTTTCAGCTGTTTTTTGCTTGCTATTGTGCTCTGAAAACGTCGAACATTTGACCGGCCGTCTTGGTGTTGTCCGGAGCACTGCAAATGCTCGACGCAATCGACGCGCCGAGGTGACTCCGTTACCGGTTTATCGATCAGAAAGCGCCACGACGTGTCAGGTAAAGGAAACACAGAATGGGACTGCGACAGCTGCGACATTCGAATCATTCAACCGGAAAATTTGCTTGCTCAGTGTCGGACACAGACGCCTTAAGCTCCGAAAGTTGTTCAGCACCGTCTGATTGGAATGTGTACAAGATTTCCGCCACGACTTCCGCCACGGCTTGCAAGGCAGAAGACTGCCCGGCAGGGCACCGATGTTGACATTTTGATCAAGTCCATTCATCTATTACACCATCATATTTGTTGTATATATGGTCATATTCCCATAATTATGGATATATCTGCCAGGATCAATGAGAATTTCAGGACCCTAAAGTAGGTACTGTAGCATATAAAGTCTTGAAGGCATATACCCTCAATTTTAGCCCTTACAAAGGCCTAACAAAAAACGAAAATGTCTTCCAATCAATCGGTTCCTGAAATGGCCATTGATCGTATCATATCGTATCCCCATTATGTCCTACTACTGATGTCTATTCTTGGTTTTATGGCATTGGGTTTATCACATTTAACCTGGTAAACTGGTCTAAACTATGATCATTCATTATCTGGTTGATGGTTTGGAACATGTTTTATTTTTCCATATATTGGGAATGTCATCATCCCAACTGACGAACTCATATTTTTCAGAGGGGTAGGGCTCAACCACCAACCAGATATGTATATGTATATATATATATAGATATACAGATATAAACCCCATTAAGTATAGTTATATCATGTTATATCTACCAATATCTACCATAAACCATAGTTAAGATATATTGGTTATCCACCTATATTTTGCAACCTATATTGGTGGATGATATCTCGCCATGCTAGTCCCGCAATCCGCAGGCTCCCTATGGCAGTTGCTGCATGGTGCATCTTGCAGCACAACACCAAGCGCCGCAATGCGCCCAGCGCAACGAGTCGACTTGGCTTTGGAGGTCTTGGAAGGCGATGAAACGGGTGTGGCAGAAATGGCTTGGAGAAATGGCTTGGAGGGTTATGTCTGGTTAATGGTGGTTAATGGTGGGATGATATATTTATGGTGGTTAATGTATGGTTAATGGTGGTTAATGGTGATTTTCATGACTTCATGGCTTAATGGGACATGACACACTTAGAAATCGAGAGAGTCAATCGTTGCCTGAGCAGTGGTATACAATGTTAATCAATGAACTTTGGGATACCCTCTGGTAAACTAACATAGCTATTGAACATGACCATTTATAGTGGATTTACCCATTAAAAATTTTGATTTTCCATAGCTATGTTAAATTACCAGAGGGTATAAGATATTGTCTTAGGAAGTGTTTGCGTAAGGGTCGTTTTAGGCGATGGGGCTTGGGATTTAATCAATAAAAAACATGTTTTTTTCGATGTTTTAAGCTGCAAGCATCAGAAGAATGGGCATCAGTGGTTACCACCTTGCGACTCGCTTTGCAAAATGGAGATTGAAACCAGCAAATGTGGAGGTTTCCTAATGGCAGGGGGTACCCCCAGTCATCAACCAGTCTTTTTTCACAATTTTTGTATTGAAACCCATGGTCACTTGGGGATCCGTTTGGGGATCCCATTGATCATCACCCCCCCGAAAAATGTGGGTCGAGACGCCAGTGAATGATTGGGTCGCTAAAAAGTGATGACTGCCTTGTCTGAGACTGGGTCGCATGACATGACATGTGGATAACCAGGCTTTTATTCTATCCATACTATTCTGGCTGGTGGTTTCAAACATTTTTTATTTTCCATAATATATGGGATGTCATCCTTCCCATTGACGAACTCATATTTTTCAAGATGGTTATTGCACCACCAATACAGTTTGCTATGGAAAATGGCCCATAAAAATAAATGGTTTACCCATTCAAAATGGTGATGTTCTAGTTCGCTATGTTAAATTACCAGAGGGTAGTACATATAGTACATTGGATACATACTATCATACTACTATCCATCATTTGTCAACTATTCAACTAGCATCCATACTATTGGCATCTATTGGCATCTATTGGCTAGTGTATAGACCACATGCCAAGAAACTAGGATGGTTGCTGATCATTTTCAGACATGGTGTGAGGGAGAATCTTGGGTCAAAAGCCAAGCCAATTTGGGGCGGTAAGAACATGTTTTTCCTGTTGATTTGCTTTGGCATCAACCCATTCTCTTTCCTGTCCACTGCCTATTATAATGTCAAACCTGGCTGGATAAACCGTGACTAAGGATTGGGGAGTTGCCTTCCAGTTCATAGTGTATCACTATTATCCCTCACATGCCACTGTTTCTTTCACTAGCTATATAAACAGATTAAGCCCTGGGACGCCTCAAAAACACCCAGTGACAGTCCCGTCACGTTAGGTCCCTCTGCAACCGGTGAGGCCTCTGCTTTCTGCATCAGCAGCGAGTGCTGCACTGCGACCTGAAAAGCAGCAACGTCCTGCTCTTTAAGGAGGACCGGGTGACCGGAGATCGGGTGTTGATGACAGCGGGCACTTAAGCACTGGGGCTTGCTGGGGAAGGGGTCCAGTAAACTCAACAGGCGTTTTTTTTTAGCTACATACTAATTGGGATGAACCACCAAGCAAAAAAGTTGAACTTATATGTGTGTCTTTTCCGAAGGGGAAACCATGGGTTGACCACATATATACTATGTTAACTTGCTGGGACTGAAGAAGGCTAGGTGCAAAGGGTTCTTGCTTTGTGAAAGGCAGATGCGATATCCCGTTTTTCAGTATCTAGAATTAACAAGTTTCCATGTCAATAACAACAGTAGATATCGTTGATAATTCCCAATGTATATATATATATATATATCCACAATGCAAGTTAATTTGCACGTGGTGTTTTACATGGCACGGGAGCCGCAAAAATATGGGACACCTACCTGCATCACATAATCTTCCCATATGCCACACATCTTCTGAAAATGCCCAGCTTAGAGCGAATACCAAACTCAGAATTGGCCTCCAAATGAGTCTCCCCATCCCCGAAACAAAGCACTTTCGGTGGTTGACCGAATCAATTTTGAACAAACTCTCTTTAGGCACGCCCACACTTTTGAAGCATGCAAGGATGTTGTTTTACCCGCCTTGGTGACACTTTGTGAACCCAGATGGTCCATGGTCCTGGAACATCCAAAGAAAACAACTACTTTGGTGCGAACGGAAGGGTACAAGGGTTTGATTAGCTTCCCACCATGTGGGAAGCTACCTTTCAAAAATCGCAGGAGAGACAACCTGACCTTGATGGGCACCCAGAAATCTGGTGGATGCCGGCAACTTCAGCAGCAGACTTCCCGCTCGATATGCAGCAAACAGCTTCCCCTCGGAGCAATCTTCCTCAAGAAAATCCAGCATTGCCTGGAATGCAGCGATGTTTGGAAAGAAACAAGCTGACCAAACAGTTATGATGGGAAAGGATGATAAGAAGAAGCACGCAAGCAAGCTCCAGATTTTTTTAGCTGGAGGATCTTCAAGATCTTCAAGACCAAAGCGCATTCATGAGAAGAATTTATCGAGGAGCATTCAACTGCACTTCACACACCTACTTTCGCTCCGACATCGCCGAAATGGAGAGAGTTCTTTACGTACCCGCCGACGAGATTGATTGCCAGAATTGGTTTTGAAAATCGACATCTTCATGACACCTTGGATATTTTCAGTGGGAAAAAAAAACAGGGATTTCCGGTGGGTTTTCCCTTGAACCAATCCATTGATCCATAACAACCACCTGGATTTCCCGCGAGAGCTTCAGGAGCACAAGCTGGAGGTGCCAAGGGGTGCCGGACTGGGTGGTGCAACAAACATAGGTTGAAGAACTTGGGGATACCACCAAAATCCACCAAAAATGATGGTTGAATGGGAGTCAATTGGTGTTTTAATGGAGGTTGAATGGGATTTAATGGGGTTTAGATTGCAAAGTTGGTGAACATGAATCCAACAAGGTTTGGGGGGATGTTTGGGACTTTTATATAACTAGATAGTTAACAGGGATTTTAAGCCAGCTTACAAGTGGGGAGAGCACAAATCCATAGTGCTTGCATCTTAAGAATGAGAACTTTTTTAAGTAATGTTTAAGTTATTGTTTCAGTTTCTTACCCTCGGACATACGCGCAAGGGATCACAACGGTATACACTCTGGTACTTCAACAGAACCATGAATCCATAGGTAAATGAACTAAAGTTGGGCCACCTAATAGATATATATATATATAGGTAACCATTTATAGCTATAGAACATGAACATAGTTGGCTTTTTTTAGTAACTATTAATGTTAACTGCTGTTATTTTTTGCATCTATAAAATACCATAGCTGTTAATGTGGTAAACCATATATTTTTAGCATTTTTTTTCAACAAATCCCATCCCCAGTCGTCACCATGACTTTACGCGGTTGGAAGTGGCTACCATAAATTGTTTACCAACTAGACATTGAATATTCCCAGTTATATACTTGTAGTGTACATATATAATAAATATACGCAATAATATATAATATATAATATACATTATTATTATTATTATTTACATATATATATATGGCGTGATGTATGGGTTATGAACCACATACTACAAGGTGGCGCCCCTCATCGTTGGCGAAGTTGGCTTTTAACCAATAGAAAGCTGGTGTATAGTAAAAAATATCAGAATATATCTATTGTAATTATGGTAGATAAGTGGCTTAAATAATTATGGTTTATGGTAGATATAGCTATAGTTAATCTGGTTGGTGGTTTGGAACATTTTTTCCCCAATACTTGGGATGATGATCCAATCTGACGAACTCCATCATTTTTCAGAGGGGTAGGTCAACCACCAACCAGATATATATGTATAAATAGATATATGGATATAAAACCCCATTAACTATAGTTATATCATGTGATATCTACCATAAACCATAGTTAAGTAGTGGGTTTTACTGGGGAGCACCACTAGTTGTGGGATGCAGTGACCCAGTGATCCGATTGATCCAATTACCACTTCACATCAGTTGAAACGTGATTCTGTAGGTGTGTCCCACTTCAGAAGCAGGACCTCATTTTTTTTTAAGATTCAAAGTCAGGGGTTGATTTTTTCCACTGCCAGATGATTTAGGGGTTTTAATGTGCGATATGGGGTTTTACATCAGTAGGGTACAGTACCCAAATTCCTGTGATTAACCATGATCTTCCTCATCAAAATAGCACAAAAAAAACGATTGTGGTGTATCACCTTTTTTTAAGACACACCCATATGGGGCTGCAAAATCTGCAAATTGCCTGCCAGGCGAAATTGTCGGATTTCGGGCTTGCCCAAAGGTGTCTTCGCGGGATGTTCCGGGGCCTGCAAGCCGGTTTGCCTTTGGGTTTCATGACGTTGTTGAATGACTTGATTAGTTACATCATTGCATTTCCCAGATATTCCCTTAGTTTTTTTGGGATAGTGGTGATATATATATATATCCTCTGGTAAACTAACAGTTTGCTATTGAACATTGCCATTTATAGTGGATTTTCCCATCAAAAATGGTGGTTTTCCATAGTTTTCTGTATGTTTACCAGAGGGTATAACCACTGGAAGAAGTTATATCATCTGTTAAAAATGTCTCACATCCAAAACTGTTGCTACACTCTGGTAAACGTTTACGAAGATCCACCATTTTTAATGGGTAAATCAACCATTTCTATGGCAATTTTCAATAATTTTACTGGTAGTCTACCAGAGGCTAAAATTCAGTCATTGAACAGTAGTGTGTCCGCCGCTGGTGACCTTAATTCCTTCTTGCCCTTCTTTGCACCCATGATGATTACCATCAGGTACCATTCGAATGGGAGTAAAAAGACAACCAGGTGCCCCCTGAGTTAAAAGATAGTTCGAAACCCCTACATGGACAGTATATACAGTATATCTGCAAATAATAGTTAGCCTAGTTATAAACCAAATTTAGCTAACCATCTGGCATCACCATTCTTCTGAAATCTAGCACTCAAAATGTGGAACCTCCAGGCTTTCAGCGGCTTCCGCATCTGCGCAGGCTCGGATTTTAGCGACTTCCTGGGCCGACCGGGAACCGTAACTGATGATGTTACTGAGTGAAATTACCTCAAAAAAGGATTTAAGCTGAAGATGATTTGTTGAAAACTCAAAATGAGAAATCCAGAACTTGGGGAATTGGGTTTTTCCTGAAGCAAATCCAAGCTCAAAACCGCACAATCACCCCATGAAATGGTCATTTCAGGCTCAGGTGTGTGCGAGAAAATATAGAAAACAATACAGTCTTAAGGATAAATCAGCAACAGGCGCTGATTTACACATTAATCATGGGTATCAAAGAAAAGATGTCAAATGTGTAACATGTTTGTGATTAGTTGATAGATTGTTTCCTCGGAGAAATCACTATCAAAGCATGTGCTGCCTCCAAAAACAAGCAATGATGTCATCCAAGCAGCAAATCAACAGCTCAATTTTTGCGGGTTCTACCCAAATTTGTGTTGATGATTTAAGTATATTTAAGTCAAGTACATGGCCAAGACACCCACGAACAGTTCATGGTTCAACCTGTTCAACCCCAATTTCCTGCGCTGGATCAAAGCTTTTAGGAAAATCACCAGCAGCAATGGCACATGTCAGTGTTGGATATGCTGTGAATGTTCCAATCTGGTGGGTGGTTTGGAAAATGATTTTTTTTCCATATATTGGGAATAATCATCCCAACTGACTTTCATATTTTTCAGAGGGATTGAAACCACCAACCAGCAATGATAGTTGTACCCCCAACATGTTTTTTGGCCTAGCTTTGCTGAGATGCTCTTTCGTTTTCCCAGATCTGGCACTTGGGGACTCATGCGTCGCAGGCCGGCTCTATGGCTTACCTAGCACCAGAACGTGAGACCCCAGGGGGACCAGAATTGGGCATAGCCAAGATGGCATCTGGCAGCCCTAGTGGTCGCAATGAGCCATTGATCCATTGGAACTCTCGATGCAAGGTGTACTGTCCACCATAGATGTAGGTCCTTTCGATCTATTTCGTAGGCAACCACCTATCTACCTATACACATACCAGACGCACCATACCATACTAGATATAGGATGTGCATTTATTATTAGACATTGCTTTTTTTCTGATTTTATGTCTGGCTGCCTTTGCCTGTGTTTCTATATTGTTTGGGGAATTATATCTATTTTGTTTGTTGTTTGTTTTTTGCCAAACAAATATATATTGGGTGCGAATTATATTTGGCTGCCAACTGCCCTAAAATCTACTGTTTTGGGTATTATATCTCCAGTGATGGTCTGTTCAATCCCAAGCTATAGAGCCATTAAAACCATTAAAACCCCATTATAGAAATCCTTCAACAACCTGTATAAACAACTTGTCCGCGTTCTTTTGGGGCTTGCTGCACTCATTGTTGGTTATATGGCATTATATGGCATTATATCTCATTATACCCCAGTCAAACGGTTGGCTCAGTACTTTTGATTCCCCCATAGACGCATGAAATTCATTAAATCGCAATTTTGATTGGATGAGTTCACATTCAACCCCCATTCAATTCCATTAAAATCCAACGAAATCCCTATGAAATCCCAATGTAAACTCAGATTTGCCACGGATCCCCTAAACCCTAGGCCTTTGCGGAGCTTGTGCCAGTTGCCAAGCGGATGTTTGGTCCATGGGTACCATGGCGGAATTTTTAGCATGGGAATGGTTGGTTCATTGAAGTAAGAAGACTAGGATAGAACATGTCTGGTTGGTGGTTTGGAACATGAATTTTATGTTCCATTTCATATGGGATGTCATCCTTCCCATTGACGAACGCCCATATTTTTCAAGATGGTTGAAACCACCAACCAGATGTGGATTTGACTTTCAAAAATAAAAAATGATGTTCGTCCTTGAAGAGAATATGAAAGTACTTGAAACACATGAGGCTTTTGCGCAGAAATCATGATCCGGAACATGCCCAAACCGTCAATATCCTTCAAACTTTTCCAAGCATGGCCAAGAAATTTGTACTTACAGTGTATATCTCCAAACAAATGCCGCTCTTGCCAATTTTGATCCGGTAATTGAAGGTCAGCGTAGTTTTACAAGCATTACACCCCAAGAAAACATAGAAACATCTTGGGTTTGAAAAGAAACCCTGGGGAGTTTCAATCCTGTTGGTTTAATCAGCTTCATGCAGTGGCCCATGGGCCTTGGCGGCCTTGATTGTTGGTGACCAACGCGGAACGCGGGCTGCGCTGGACCTAGGCTGTGTGCTCGTGGAGATTTTTGGTGGAGCACTGGACTCAGACCCGGGTTTTTTCCCCTGCAAAGAAGGTGTGCAACAACAAAAACCACCCAGATTGGGGTAAAACAGAGCCGGGTTGATGTTTTGTCTCTGATTTTTTTGGGAACCATTCCCTGGTCACATATTTACCTGTTAAAATGAGATGAGATTTGAATATGTATATATATATAATTACATTAGATTATATATATATATATACATATACCTACCTCCCTGACAATGGTCAACACAATTAGGTTTTTGTTACCCCCATGTGAACAAAACAATACCAAAACGGGTTGTGCCCATCGACCCATCCATGCCCGCATGGCGGGTCAAACTCCTTCTGCGTTGCAACCACAAATGGAGTCAAGTTCAAGGCAGCTTCAGAAATCTTCAGACATTTGGAAGATTTCTGAAATCTGGATTGTATATATATATGTATATTGGATGTATTTACTCATTGTATATATATATGTATACAATAAGTATTTGATTGTATTTGGATACATTTGGATGTTGTTTTGGGACATTACTTGAGAGCTTTGAGCGCCCGCTTAGTATATACGAACTTATTCCAGTGGGAAAAATGCCACTTGCGGCGTTGTGTTCAGGTAAGATGGAGCTTGCCATCTTACTTTTAGCTACTTGTAGCTGCCAAATGCTAATTTATAGTTTACCCTCTGGTAAACCACCAGTTTGCTATTGAAAATTGCCATTTATAGTTGATTTACGCATTAAACATGGTGATTTTCCATAGCTATGTTAGTTTACCAGAGGGTACTGTTATTTACTTGTATCCAAAGCTAGATGCAAGCCATGCAAATTTCATGTTATTTCCATCGATAGAGCCGTGGGATGATGGTCGCGCAGTCCTGATTGGGCTCGAAATGATTGGAGATCGGGGAGATCAAAAAGGTCACTTCTAGGAGGTTTCTGTTCATATCGTATTGATTCGTATTGGCTATATATACATCTGAATACATCCCATTCTCTATATTTATCTCGACATGGTGAAATTATGTGACAAACACCCGTGTTTGATGGTTAAACTAGATCCCCACAAAATGATCTTTGGTGATGGAATTTCCCATGAGGAATAAAGGGTTGTGCATGGTTTAACCATCAAATCCAAAGAATTCAGATACATTCAACTTTTGGTGGGCCCCAGATAGCCAAGTTGATTTATAAGTTGGTTAGAGTCTATGGGAAAGAGATATGTATATATATTCTCTATATATATACATATATTTCTATCTATCCATATCTATCCATCTATCCATCTATCCATCTATCCATCTACGTATCTATCTATCTGTCTATCTATCGAGTATTCATGATATTCGTGGAGTTTATAAGCAGCATCACTGTCACTGGACCCACCTTGGACCGAATGATGTCAGTGGATATGTCCCAGGGCTCGCCGTTTGCGGATTGCGAGACCCAGGATGAAGTGAGGAACAAGGCCGGGGTCGGTAAAACCATGACATTTCATTACATTTTGGGGATCGTACATTCCCATTGTTAAAATCAGTTAAAATCATGTTAAGGCATAGATCATTTAGATATTGTTACCTTTACTGATAACTGCCAATCTTCATCTGATTTTTGTATGTGACATGGCCATGTTTTGTAAGGGTTCCATATTATATGTAACATGTGTGCGGGATACAAACAACATCAACCAACTATGAACGAACGTATTATGGCATCATGGGGCCGCTGGTTGAGCCAGTGAGGTCGATCCATGCACATCTTATTGTGTAGATGGAGGGTCTAGGTAGGTCTAAATCGAGCAATGAAGGGTGACCACCAGGTAAACAATGGTAAACATGGGTCTATCAACAGCACAACTTAAGGACAATTGGGTAGCTAAAATCATTCAGGGCCATGGCCGCCAAGGTATTTGAGATTGGCTCTAGAGATGGCCAGAGTCTTGAAAGCAATCCAAGACAAGAAATTCCATGGCCTAAACTCCGAAAAAACAAAAAACAAGAAAACCCTAAAACCCTAAAGCCTAAAACCCTAAATTCTGGCAAAAAGTCAACACATCGGTGACAAACACATGGGTGATTTTTTTGGTATCCGCTTTGGGAATGGCTGTCAGCTGGTCAAGCCAAAAATTGTGGCTGGTTGGTGCTGGTTGTAAGGCCTTGCCAGCTATTTTTGGAGGTGTTACCCTCTGGTAATTTCAAATAGCTATTGAAAATGGTGATTTATAGTGGATTTACCCATTGAAAATCGTGATTTTCCATAGTTATGTTAGTTTACCAGAGGGTAACCATCAGGACTAGTTGAAAAATGTCAAACATGGCAGTTTCACCATCAACACTTCTGGTTTAGCCAACTGTTTAACCATCAAAAATAGTTTTTTTTTTGTTTTTCCACATGGTTTAACCGTTATCTGAACTCAGAGTTCATCAACTTGCTGGTGTTGGGATGATCTTCCATAGAAAAAAACATATAACTTTTCACATGAAATGTCTGCAGCATATGTTTGGTTGGCCAGCTTCCAATCCCCTGATACGGACCCACCAGCGCGTCATGGCAGGTGATCCGAGGAGAACGGCCTTATGTGGGGACCTCAGGACCTCAGGACCTCCAGTTCTCAATGTCCTCATTGTTTGGCCGAAAAGTCAAAGAATCAAATGAAAATTACTAGGGAAATCTAGCGTTGAATCATGTTGAATCTATGACATGGGCTATGTAATGGCTATGTCATGATGACTGAAAATAATTCTTATGTCATTCTGAGATCTGGCATTAAACACTGTGTTTTTTGGGGTTCCAGGAAAAGAAGATAGAGCATGTTTACAAACCTAACAGTAAATACTAAATTTCTATCCGATGTTTTATGGCAATGGAAATCGGAAGCCGCACTGTGCCGCACTTACCAAGTTTTTTTTTGTTCCCAAGGGTTTATGGTAATGGAAATGTCGGGAAACAAACACCTGAAGGCCTAAACACGAATGAACATGGTGGAGTCTCCATAACTAAGTTCCATAGAGACAGCTCACCTACCAACATGTTTTTTTTGTTTGGTTTACTTAGGCGTACTTTTCAATAATGTGTGATTCTGTTTATGTGATTCTGATTACAGCTTGGTAAACGTTTGTGAAGGGTAGTGTAGTACAATAGCCTGCCATTTTCATGGGAATATATAAACATATATTAACCTACTTGTGTATATAGCAATATTTGTAAAATTGAAGGGTATCCTGGCACGACTGCGTTTCTTGGACACCCGAGGAAATCTAGGTGTTTTGACCCTTTCTTGTCCTGTTGGAGTAATGGTAAGCTTTAAATTTGTTGCCTTATAGCTTTATAGTTGCCTATTTCCTCCATATGGAGGGAAATGGTGGTGCCCTTGATCCTAGTCAGGGCACAATGAACATGGTAGCGAAAAACATGTTGTGTGACGTGAAAGGATGGCACTTACACTAGTAAGTTCAGGAGTAAATGGTTTTGACCATGCTTACAACTGCATATAACTGCATATAACTTCATATAACTTCATAGTAAGTTGGGATATAACTTGATATAACTTGATATAACCCAATATTATCCCAACTTATGGCGGTTATATCCCAACTTTGACCGGTGGCGCGGGCCCCAGGGATCTCAGGTGCCTGAACATGTCGACTTCGTTGCGGAGGTGTCGCAACTGTCACGACGACTCGTGGGACGACTCGTTGTTTGGGGATTTTCAAATGGAGATTCAAAGGGAAGATGATATCATTATGATATACATATATATATATATAATAACAGTATATATATATATAACTATATATAATTATATATATATATATATTCCCAACTGACTTTTATATGTTTCAAGATTCTAGAACTAGGAGGTCATGGCCGAGCAAGACGGCATCTTGGTGAAGGCGAAGGAAGAATCAATCCTTGAAGTCATTGCCGAAGCCAACTCTTGCATGAAGGCCGGTGGTGCCCTGTTCAGGGAAAATGCAATGTTCTTCGCTCTTAACAAATACGATGAGGATCCCATCAGAGCCTTCGGGTTTTTGGCCTACAGTTGGCGGCGATTGCAAACCGTACGTGGCAGGTGCAGGAGTGTGACTTACAGCCGCAACTTTTGGCAAAGGCCACAAGTGCGATGCCGGTTGCGAACAAGCCATGAGTTTGGATGTGGCCGCAAGGTTGTTTTTGGTGTGTAACTTACAGCCACAACTCGTCGCGAAGACATTTGTCACAAGTGCGATTTCGGCTGCCAAGCAACCGTGAGTTTAGATGTGGCCGGAAAGCTGTTTTTGGCATGAATTGAAACAAATTGCCAAAATGAAATTTGGAGTCGGGCCCTTGGCCTTCCAGTGACCTACTTTTCCACAAAGTCTGCATGCTGTTGTCAGGATTCACTGTTGCAGCGACTTGCGATTGGACTGATGTCCCTTCTGAAACTTCCCCTTCATGCTCTTGCCGAAGCCTTTGAACTTACCCTTTTAGAGGGTTTTTTTGTACACCACCAACCAGTTATAATAATATATAGTGTTATATATATATATATATATCCCATTATTCAATGGGTATCAATTAACCCATATTAATTATCATGATTCAATAGATATCAGACCTGGAGATGGGACCGTTGTTTGATACACCAATCATGAGCCACAAATTGGGGATGGCTTAAAGCAACCGCGCAGTAAGCAGCAGTAATTCCATATGTAAATCCCTGAGATATGGAACGTCTGCCATGAATTTGGACTATCGGATTTCCAGGCTTCTTTGCATGTTTACTGGGGTATTTCTGGTCAAATTGGTAACAAAAATCATGGCGAAATATGGAGCAAAAACAGGGTCCTGCCAGGTGAACGGTGGGCAGAGACCATCGATGCATGCGCTTTTGATGCTCGGCGCCGCGGTTCCGTTGATCCGGGTTTCGTTGACCCGGGAAGTTAGCGGGGCCAGTGGCTGAAGCCCTGTTGATTGGTGATTCTATGGGGTGATCCAAGAATCTGGTATAAAGCCGGTATACCTATGGTGAAGCCCTATTGTTTGTGGGAAATAAAAACTGTTTTTGTTTCCCTATTCGAATCTATTCGATCCAATCAGTTTATGTTCAAGTATCACAGTTCCAGGAAGTTCCAGGACCCTGTGAAATCTCCAAACCAACCAGCATTTTTCGGGAGAATAAGGGACTGAGCACTGCAATGTCGCACATCCAAGGAATGAGTGCTTGTCTTTGAATCCATCCGACAGGCCGCGGCCAGATAGGAAAGGGACCAATAGAAATCCTACTTGGATGTTCATCCCAGTTATTAAGTGGTTTGCCTCACCATAGTTACTGCTTGGTGGTTTCAAACATGTGGATTATTTTCCATAATATATGGGATGTCATCCTTCCCATTGACTTTCATATTTTTCAAGATGGTTAAAACCACCAACCAGGTTAGTTCATGTTAGTTCACCCAGTCATATATGGGGTAACTCCACCAATGGGTGACTGAAAAACTCACCATATCTGGCGCTTAAGCGCGCATTCCGAGAGGCTCAAAAAGAGACCGGAAAGTGTGGGGCTCGAATAATAATTAGTTAGTTCAATGATATGTTCCCCTGAATTGCCAGGGTTCCCACTTTTTGGCATCGACCTTTGTGGGTTTCAAAAGTTCCTTTTTTATGGATCATCCAAGGATTGAGGAGATGCCCATCTCAGACCATCTCAGTAGGACTGATAACTCCAATCATCTCCAGTTGATTGACTCCATGGACGCATGGACGTTTTGAAGTATCCCACGAATCCTAAGTGATTCATATATGTGTATAATCATGTATAATCATTAAATCCTAATAATATGCCATCTGGGTGAACTAACATATTTCTGGTTGGTGGTGACTGGAACATGAATGGATTATGAATTTCCATTCAGTTGGGAATGTCATAATCCCAACTGACTAACTAATATTTATTTTTTTCAGAGGGGTAGGGCTCAACCACCAGATTTTTTCCGGGTCCGGGCAAAAGTTCCACTGGGACAACTAGACATCCCATCCAGTGGAGATAAAATCCATGGAAAATCAATGGACATCTGGGTAATTTTGGGGAAAACCTCCAAAAAAGAGCAGAAAAATCCTGCTTGTCATGTTCCATTCATGTTCCCGAAACAGCCATGGTTAAAAATTGGGGCTTGCACCGCATTTTCAGACACACCTAGATCACCTAGGTTCAAAGCATCTCAGCTTACTGGTATGAGCATGGAAGTTACGACGGTGAGGCCGTCCAGAAAACTGTTTTTTGCGCTTTATAATCCCCATGAAGCATAGTTCTGGTTGGTGGTTTGGAACATGTTTTTTCCCATTCAGTTGGGAACGTCATAATCCCAACTGACTTTTTTTTTTCAGAGGGGCAGGTATAACACCAACCAGTTTTATTTCCCATAAAAGGTTCCCATGGCCGTGACGCCGTGACGCCGTGTTTTTCCGTGTTTTTGTTCAGCATCTGACCGTGTTGCAACACGACCATAATGAGAATAAGACATCAAGAATTGCACAGCAAAGCAGGTTTGTTTTTTTTCCCTGAGAAATAGTCCAAACATGTCCAATCAAACAAAGTACGAACAGATAAGAATAGGTATAGTCGGTATACGTATTAAAAAAGTGCACAGGATCATTGTGAATATGGGTGCTTTTCAATGCACTTGATGTGGAGCCATACACTTCCAACAGCAGCAGGAAAAATCCACTTGGGATTTAGGAGGGAGCTAAAGAGCTATGGTTCTCTGTCCCAATGGGGAGTCAAGGAACGAGTTTCCCAATCACATTGTTCCATGTTTCTAGCCAACGGTGAAAAATCGCTTCGTGTCAATCAGAAAAATCGCTTGCACGGGCGACTCTGCGCGGCGTCATGGCATGTCCTACCTTCGAGGTAGAGTACCGTGGGCGTCATCAGGGCTTAGTGTAATTTCTGCAAACACCGGCTGGTTTAGTTTGGGCAAATGACCAAGCCCCATAAGTATCCATAAATATCCATAAATGATGATTGGAATTGTGGTATCTCAAAAACATATTATTTCAAGCTTGTGTATGTTTAGGTTTTTGTTCACCAGACCATTGCTTACTCTAAGAATCAACAGATTTGAAACAAAACGATAAAACATGCAAACAAAATGAAAAACAACAAAAAACAAGTCAGCAAAATCCAAAAAACACGAAAGCAAAATAAAAGGGGAACAAAAAGGGAAAAGCAAAGGACATAAAAAAAAAAAAATGGACTTGTCCATTTGCTTCTTTTTTTTGATTTATTGTGTTTTTCGTTTTTTGTTTTTGCTATGTTTCATTTTTTTGTTTTTTTTTGTCTGGAGAAAAAACATATGCAACATAAAAGCAACAAAAAAAACAAATCGAGAAAACAAAATAAAAGCACATGGACACGTCCATTTTTCCACATTTCTCTGGTTTTGAAATTGTGCTTTTTGATTTTCCATGTGTTTTCCTGTTTTTTTATTTTTTGTTTCAAGTTAAAACTCATTAGAATAAGCAATTGAGGAGAGCATGAATTTAGGTGAATTACAACAATTTGCACAGAGTGGTCAGACTGGTCTTAAACCATGTAATAAATCCACATGTTTGATGGTTAACCACCCTATAAATATTAGGGTTATTAGGAGGATTGGATTTACCATCAAACATGGGATTCGACTATCAGATCCGAATAATTAAGAGATTGACACAACAATTGTTACAATAAATCAATACTAATAAATCTAATAATTCCCCAAATCCATTTTTTGGGGTTCTCCAATGGCTTGTGTTTTTGTTTCACCTTAATGTGTGATGGTTAAGCAATCTTTGGATTCATGGGATTGCAGACTGACACTGAGCCATGGCATTGGCCATGGCAATGACACTGGAGGCTGTATTCCATATCATGAAATATCATTATATCATGGTAACATAGGAACATAGATATGGATGTTATGCTAATAAACAATAATAAACATATAGTGTTACCCATTCATATTTTCAGCACTTATTGACCATATAACATAGGAATCATACTTGGGTTTTAAAGAAATGCCATGTTATCAGTCGTTGTTTCCAGCATTGTTTTCCTGAGGGTAAATCCCCATATCCATGACTATCCCAATTACATCCCACTAGTCGTTGGCTGGTGGGTGGTTTGGAACCCAAGAATTGGGATGATCCAATCTGACTCATATTTTTCAGGGGGGTTGGTTGAAACTACCAATTAGTTGGGTTTGCAGGGTAGTACTTAGGTTATATATACAATAGTTCCACTGGTAGGCAGGGAATCCCATGCTATGAAGGTTATCCCATACCGTAGCCATTAACTTCAGCTGCATCTGGTTTATCCCATTCATCCCATGATATTGCCACTGTTAATGGGGGTATATCCCCTTACATAGGCTTGAAAAATAGGCCATATACGGTAGGTACCTCCAATCAATCGGTTCCTGAGATGGCCAGTGATCTGGTTATATATATATATCCCACTCATGTTCCCATTCCCGTAGGATCCATGTATGCTATATATGGTAACATTTACCATCAATATACCCCCTTTATGTTAGCATTAATATACCATCACCATGGATCCTATGGGATTATATTCCCACTGTAAATGGTCAGAATTCCCCGTTCTTCCCATCGTTTCCTATGGCAAAAATCACCTCGGCTGCACCCATGGCACGCCAGGAGCTGCTGGACGAGCAGCTGGCGTCGCTCAGGGCTTCGCTGCTGCGCAGCTCGCTGGATATCAACGCACCGAAGTTCGGTAAGGATGAAACGGAGTTGGATGTGCCCTCTGGTTAACATAGCCATGGAAGCCATGGCCCATAGAAATAGATGATTTTCCCAGCTAGAAACCTCCATTTATGGTTGGGATTTTCCATGGCTATGTTAAATAACCAGATGGTAACGAAGAGCAATGCATCGTTTCAAAAGCGAAGATCAACAAACATATGGGTTTAATATGGGATAAATTGGGTTCCTGGTCCCGGTGGTTTGGAGCATTTTTCCATACATTATATACATTGGGAATAACAATCCCAACTGACTTTCATATTTTTCAGAGGGGTAGGTATACCACCAGCCAGATGATGTTTAATGATGTTTTATGATGACCAATCCCGCATGAAACCCATGGGTTTCGATACAAAGTCATGGTCATCAATGACGACTGGATGACTTGGGGTACTCCCATTTCAGGAACCCTGCAAATCATAATTGAGTTTAGACATGTTAAAATCAGATTAATTCATACATGCAGTTCAAATCAAATGTTTGTTTTTTCTCCAACAAGGTGTGGACTTACAAGACCCAGCAAAACATGACATGTTTCATCTTATCATGATGTGTTTATTTAGCGTCTTTTCTGGGGCTATCCTGATATTTTTCATGCTTTGGAGCGATCAAATGATGTCCTTTTTGCAGCCGAATTCATTGCTATTATTGGACGGCCGGAACCATGTGGCTTTGTTCCTGGCGTGTTGGTGATAAGTCCAATAACGTTTGGGTTGGCGGTGATCATATGACTAAAATTGACAGGTCATATAAGTCCTTCTTTTTCGTATACCTTGCAGGCAAGCATCTCGAAGTTGATGAACGTTACTGACTCTAAGAGACATGCATTGGATGGCAGAACATATCACAGGATTTCAATCCAGATTCCAATCAGGGACCCAATGGGATCTACGATTCCGGAAGCCAGTAGATACCTTATTACAATAATAGAAGCCTGAGTGCAAAGGACAGGCTGACATTGTAGACAGGCCAAAGCGCGTGCAATGCTTGGCCGCATTGTAATCATCTTCAAGTGTTGGGTAACGGACTGGGCCCCCACCCTACAACTGTTGGTTGGGTTACAAACTATCCTTGATATAGAACTATCTCAGATGCTATCCATCTGCGAGGCAAACACGCCTTCGAAGTGCGACGCAGCACATGTTCCAGCCGCTCAATCTGCACAGGGCTGATTTGTTTCAATGAAATTTCCATATCAACAGTGTTGGACTCATGGGTACATGATGATAAAAATATCGTCAATACTCATCAATACCCTCTGGTAATTTAACGTAGCTATGGAAAATCACCATTTTCAATGGGAAAATCCACTATAAATGGGCCATATTCAATAGCTATGTTAAATTACCAGAGGGTAAATGACATGGTCTTATTAAATCAGTGTTCATCCACATGATGGACTCCTCAACATTCCATTGGATACGGATAGTATGGCACAATGATCCATATACGAGAAAGCGTGAGTTGAAATGATGGTGCCCACCCCAGTTTTGAGCTGGTTCCTGAACCTCTTGAACTGTAGGTAATTTAGATTATATATATATACATATATATATATATATACATATTTACATATATATATATTACTTTGTATAGTTCATTATATACAACATATGTTATTATATTGTATTTGTTTTTGTTTACATTATAATATGTTATATTACATTATATATTTATATATTACATTTAAATGTTTGTATCAAAATGTATATATACCATAACCTCCGCAAGTGTTTATGTGTATATATATAAATATTATGTATATGCTGTCTACCCCAACTTGGCTATCGAACAGGGGCACCACCTTGTACTAGTCTCAGGAGATTTCTTAGCAGCAGCTACAGGCTACGGTACAGAGGCCATACATCCCGATATTTTTCGGTACCTAGCGGGTGTTCCTAGTCAAGCAGAGTCAAGCAGGTACCAATGTGCCGAATCCTCGAGAAAAAAAAACGTTGCCATGCAATTTTCAACGGCCAAAAAGGAGCAGGAACAGTATGATTTTCCGTACCAGCTGGTCAAGGATCTAAAACGGCATGTTGATTTACCCCCTCCAGCCACATCAGATTGGCAGCCGTTTTTTTTTCCCATGATTTTTCGTACCTTTCTGTGTTTTCCAAAGAACATGTGCTGCAAGTTACAGTCCCGTTGACCAAATTGTTGTCCTTCACCGGGTCAAACTGATGAATCAAGAAATGAAGGTTCCCGAATCCAACATGTTGATCTGTTTCAGTTTCAAAATCTCACTTTATCGTTTAGCTTTCCTATCATATGGGTATGGGTCAATACCTATAGATACATTTTTAATGGGATGAACATCCATTTACCAGCTATTTTGATGTTCACCAGGGGTACAAGGTTTTGACACACTGCCATATCTTAAACGACCTTTGCCAAGACATCCCAAGACAATGGTGCCAAACGAGTCTTTGCTGATCACAAGGATCGCAAGATGATTTCAACCTGATGATAAGCGATGAGAGTTTTCATCGCAACTTGGCGTAAATTGATGCTGGCAGATGGCCCAACAATTGACCGCCAAATGATGATATGATAGGTAAACTGGTTTATAGCCATGCGGGCTTCATGGTTGAGATAGTTAGGTGGGGTTATAAACCAACTTATAATTTTGAGTCACTTCCTAGGTGTTTGTTTGGAATTGTGTTACCCCCAGGACAAAAGAACACGTTGTGATGAATCATCATGATATATTTTCTGTTCAACTTGCTATTGTTGTCAGCATCGCGAGCTTTTCGACGCACCTCCTCATTTGTGGGGTGGTTCTCTGCTCTTTTCCAGAAGTTAGGTGATGTTTACCCCGGTCCGAAGCACGAACATAGGATGTCCTGCTCATTGGGCATTGAAACATGACGGACATGGACACGTTTGGATTGCTGGAGAAGATATAACCCAAAAATAACCCAAAAATCGTTGACTAGTTATCATAGTTATACTTGGGGTTATCATAGTTAACTACTTGCCAACATGTTTTGGTGATGATCACGATCTGTGGCAATGTTGACGTTTGAGAATAGGTCCAGTGATATCCCAAGACATAACCGTGACAAGCATCGTTAAACATGATAACAGGATATATCCCTTATCTGGTCGGTGGTTTGCAACATGAATTTTATGACTTTCCATATATTGGGAATAATCATCCCAACTGACTAATATTTTTCAGAGGGGTATGTATACCACCAACCAGTTGTGATTTTCCATCGCTTTTTGTATGTTCCATCAAATCCCAATTATATCCCTATGGTTGATATATCCCCAAGATCATCCACCAACCAATTATATTTGGCTGGAAAGTTATATTATATCTATAGTCTATAATCCCATCATATAACCATATATAATCACTATTATTGCTAATTATTATAAAACTATTATTGGAAAATCCATTTCACGTGCATTTTTTCGGTTAAAACAATCCATTGTTTCCATCGTTGTCAAAAGCCAAGGCTTTGACGATGGCGTTCCGTGGGAACGCTCAAGATCCGACGTTCACATCGGCACTGCCGAGGCGTTTGAAGTTCGGGTTTGTCCAAAAAATATGGGCTGCAGATAGCATACCCTCTGGTTATGACTAACGGTTTGCCATTGAAAATCACCATGCTATTAATAGGTAAAGCATCTATTTCTATGGGCCATTTTCCATGGCTATGTTAAATAACCAGAGGGTAGATTCATGGGGAAGATGGTGATATATTAATCTGTGGTATTGGGGTATCATAATTTCAGTCAAACAACAAATGTGTTGCCCATGGCCGGCCTCCGTTTAGATTTGGGTAACAACACATGGGTTGGATGATGTGGGATGATTGTTAGACAACATAAACTTGGAATTTTGTCACAGCAGACTCTGTAAAAAACCATGGGTTGACACTGTTGACACCTTTGAGGAGATAGCCAACACATGCCAACACTGGCTCTGTTTAAGGGTGACATCAGGTGATTTTCCCTCATTTTCCCTCATTTCCAGTGCGATTTTCCAGCTGGGTTTGCGACAAAAAACTGGGGTATCCCCTCAACCCAGTTCTTAATCAGTGTGCTGACATAGAGGGTATATGAAACCATAGTTCTGATGTATAGTCTTCCTCTTCAAATCATAGATTGGGGATGGTTGGGGGTATGCCCTACTTTCAGACAAAACATGACAAAACCTGCTGTTGGCATTACACATTACCTTCCACTAAACTAACATGGATGTGGAACATCCAACATTATATATCTGCATCATCCATGGGGTTTTCATGGCTTTTCCACATCTATGTATATATCGTTGTATGTCTACGTTAGTTTACCCGGGAATATCTTCCAATATTATAGATACCCCAAATTTTTGGTTATGAACATATTTGTTGGGTTATACCATATTATAGAAAACAATGGTCATTTTTAATGATCTTCCATATCCATGGCTTTTCCCAGGGGTTGGTGTTCTACCCTCATTAGACAAGGCCGGCAACTCGGCTCCCGGCAGGACCTGAACGATCCCATCCCAAGTGACTCTGAGCTGCAGACGGACGAGGGTTAGATCCGGTGATCTATGGCATTCCCACAAGATTCGTAGGGTAATGGTTAACTGGTTCGTGGTTTGGAACATGAATGTTGTTTTTCCATATATTGGGAAGAATAATCCAAACTGACTAATAAATTTTGGTTTTGTAATGGTTAATCCTGGTTAACAAAGGTAAACAACGGTTTAACAATGGTTTAACAATGTTTTAACAATGGTTTAATATGGTTGAATAATGGTTCGTAACCCATATGCTCCATGTATGGAATAGAAAAAAAAAAAACGTTTGCCCGAACAAAATCACCCAGTTTTGTAGGTAAATATACCAGCACCATGGAGCATATGGGTATATAATGGTTAATAATGATTCAACAAGGATTGATAACGGTTATCACGGTTAACAATGGTTTAGCAATGGTTAGTGGTCAACAATGGTTAACAATGGTTTAGTAATGCTTAATGATTAATAATTGTAAATAATCAGAATTAATTGTGAATATTAGCGGTTAATGACTTTAATTAATGTTGTTAAAGCAATGTCATAAACCAGCCATATGGATTGATGGTTTCAATTCTATCCATAAGGATGGTAACATTTGTGGATAGTTTACTATTGCTTCACTAACATTGTCATAATTTTGCCCGTTACATTGCCATTAAGATCAGTCAAGTTTGAGGCATGGGTCATTTTTATGACCATTAGTAACATTACGACATTAGTACTGTTTACCTTTGGAATTTGATGTTTAAGCAACAAGTTTCTAGGGTGATAACGCGATTACCAACAATTTCTGGTAATGTCATGACAGCATGATGGATGGGAACATTGCCCAACTGTATCCCTGACCGACCGTTTCTGATTTGAACTCAAACCCATTGATCCGGTTGCCAGGAGCATTTGAATAACTGTAGCTGTGTCAGTATCAGACTCGACGCACCAGATGGAGGTTCAAGTTTCTCTGAAACTTGTGCGGAACTCGGAACGAATGCCAGAGTTTGCAAACCCGAACAGGCAGATGAACTCAATGACAGCTGAGTGCATGCAGCATGCCATGAGATTTCTGCATCGACAAGCTAAGATAAACCTAGAGGAAGTGCTACTGGCCACTGCATTCTGCGGCATGGTCGGTGGAGTTGTGGTTCGGTATTCTGACGAGAAGGATATGGGAAAACCTTTCCACAACATAGGATGCCGACCATACTTCAAAGTGCCTGGGTTGATAACCTGCACTGGATTGGTGCTTCGAATGCTTCGACTGTACCACATGCTGAGGAAATGGTAATGTCTGATGGAGAAGGCCAGTTTACTAACGACATAATGCAAGTGCTGTCCCTCACAGATCAACCGGCCTACGAGTACATCATGAAGTGGTGGGGCCCAATGGATAAGTGGAAAATTTGCCCAACTATAGATGGAAAACCGAGCATGAAAGCAGATACTTGTCCATTGCCCAGCCCCTTAGGGTTTTCCATATCGATCTGGCTGCTACCGCAGTGCTACCCTACGGTCGGGACTAAGGGTAAGCTGTTCAAACATGTCTTACTGCTGTGATTGCCCTCCGGTAATTTGTTACAGTTTGCTATTGAAAATGACCCAGTCAAAATAGTTGATTTACCCATATTTCCCCTTTAATAGCTATGGTGATTTTCCATAGTTTGTGTGTGTTTAACAGAGGGTAGAATCAATTCATCGAACGTTATTTAAAAAAAAAAACGTTTGCTACCGAAATACTCCAGCAACTCTAGGCTTGTGAACACTTTGTTGCCCAGATCTCAGTCCTTCAGTCCTACCCACAGAATATCAAGAGTGAACATCGATGCAACGGTCACAGATGAATCTGTAGCCACATGAGAAGTCCATCCAGCTTACACATGTATACTGTGTGCAGTATGCATATATACATACATGTATACATATTATATATACATACACATATTCTTTGTTTTTGCCAAACAATATGATTAGCCGAGGTTGTTGAGAATCACGGAATGGGGACCGCGTTTGTTGTTTCACGTTGTTTCTATGATTTTACATGGGTTTAGTTTGAAAATGAATTGTAAAAACACACGGAATGTTGTGTGTGTTTTTCATGAGAAATACGATGATAGACTGGCGGATGAATTTTGGTTTACCCAAATTTGGACAAACCCGCTAAACAAATAAACATACAGTACAATGTATATTTATACATACCCGTGATTACATGTGTACGTGTATGTCTCAATCACTCAGATGGCCATAGTCAACAGTGCACCCTGGAAATTTCACAGATCAATGGACATTTCAGGATCCTAGATTGGAGGTACCTACCATATATTTTTGGCCTATTTTTCAGGCCTAAATTTCAGGGAATATCCCCACAAAATATGGCCAGAAATATGGTACTAACGTACCTCCATTTTAGGATCCTGAAATTCCCATTGATATGAGCAATGTTCTAAACCCTGGTGGTTGATGATTAGTTGGGGGATTTTATACTACCCAATGCATTTGGGATTACACAAATCCAACAGGGGAGGGAATCTATCTTAAACAACCAATATTTCATGTTGGGCAAAAACTGTAGTTATACAGTGACCGATGTTCAGTTCGATGTTCCAACGTGCCTAATATGCTGTTCGAGGATCTCATGCGTAGCTCCAGGAATTTGAAGATCTGCCTCCCTGGACGCGCTTCGTGGTCAAACTCTTGGAACAAGGCGGCAGCGGAGCGGAGCCGCTGCAGCCATGAACGGTGAAGTTCGTTAGCAATAACTATGGTTGATAGTTTGTAGGGGATAATAACTATGGTTTATAGGGGATATACTTATAAGTTGGTGCAGATAAGTGCAACAATTAACTATGGTTTAGTTGGGGATATATCGAACTAGTTTTCATGGGGATTATGAGCTATTTATAACTGGGGGGGCACCTCATCTCATGTTTTTTTTTTCCCCGCTGGGCTGGGACTCCTTGTGTTTTGTGACATGAAGCATACATTGATGCCATGATGCTGGATTTGAAACTTTGAAAGACTGTGAAAGCCAAGGGATCAATTCTAGGAAGGCATCCCAACATGCTGGTTTCTGGGGGAGTGCGGCCATGCCATGTATATTAGACATTGGAATGGTATGACTTTTGTATGTGGTTCAGTGGTTCATATTCCCAAATGATGTGTGTAATATATGCCAACACTTTCCCCTAACATGTCACACTCATGTAGGTATGCATACCATACATGAGGCTTATGGGTTTGCAATCCAGCAACGGAACTCGGATAGTTGCCAGACCTCTATTGGCGGTTGGGTCAATAGAATGTGAATCTCTCAGATTTAATGGTTGACATTTTTTTTAAGTATGTCCTGTTGATTTTTAATGGATTTGATCATTTTTTTCATTTTCTACGGTGTATACATTTCGACATTTCGCGATTTCCAACTGATCCAATGAATCACGAAGAAAATCCTGTAGCCTCGGCGGCCTCGGCCTCTGAAAAATCCTGGAATCCGGTTGATCATGTTCACTCTGAAAGTACTAAAGTACTATGAAATTAGGGGTTTAGTACTATTTTTGAAGTACTATTTAAGCTTATAATTATAAAGTACTATAAACATGGTTTTCACCAATTTTCCTCACAAAACATCTTCAAAGGCTCACCTGGCCCAAGGAATGGGAATCCCTTCCCTGGGCCATAGCGGCCTTCGGCAAACTGCCGGTTGGGCCATAAGTTTTGGGCTCCCCCTAGGCCAGTCTGATACCAGTGTTTTTGTTTTTTTGTTTTTTTAACCAAGTCAGACTTGGGAGGGTCCATGATTTTTGCTAGCTAACTATGGCTTGTTACCCAGCAAAACTATGCAAAAATACATGACTTTGGTATAGCAACCCACAAAAAGATAGACAAGCAACATGATTTTCAAAGAGTCCATTTGGGGGTATCATCATGTTCTCATTCTTTAATGGCCATCGATGGGGTGTAAAACCATCATTTTTGGACACCATATCCAACACTGCTGGTTCGGACACATGCGGTTGTATCTCCATCAAATGGTGCAAACATATAATCTAGGTTAATCTTAGATGGATACTTTAATCCTTTAGTCCTTTGGTATCAATGGGAATATCTACTAACCAGCAAAAATTTTTTTGCAGGGTATCTAAGATTGGCAATGTAATGTATCATTTGGTTAATTAGTCATATCCCATGAATATACCACCATTTCATGGTTTACAGGGACCATCTTAACTATCACTCGTCACTCAATGATTAGATAAATGATATCCCCGTGATGATGTTGCAATATATCATTTATCTAGGTAAATTTCATCACGACCTCACTGTTCGACCTCACTGGAATCATGGTTAATAAGGGAAATCACCCCCAAATGGCCGAACTATTCAGGTTAGTGAAATATTGTAATTTACCCAGATATATCACCATTTCATCATTCCCATCTTATGCCCTTTATGAAAAAACAATATATCAGTTGGTTGCTATCCGCAGGGAAAGAAGAGGAGACGGAAAGCGTGTCCCTAGGCAAGTGACAGAGAGAATCTGAGAAGCACGGTGCAGGGGCAGTTGGATATCCCAAATCACAGAAAAGGGATGATAAATACAAGCATAATGTGGGTAAGACAATGTCATGTTTACCACTCATGACTGGGAATGGTAGGTTTATACCACCTTTAAAAATTGGTGATATTTCTGGGGGATGGTTTATTATTGTATCCACGTTAATGTTGATTAATAAGTAAATCAATAACCACGATCATAACAATTCCCTTAATTACAACAAATTACTGTATCACATACAGTTTCGATACATTGTGGTGCCCTAAAGATCGCTAAGTTTTTTTAGTTACTATATAGTTCACTCCAATATCTACAATGTGAGGCCCCCCAGTTATAAGTTGGTTTATACGCCCCAGTAACTATAGTTATAAATACCATAAACGTCCATAAACCATAGTTATTGGACTTATAAACCGACTTAGCTATCCTGGGGGCCTCACGTTGTAGGGTTGATGAGGGATATATCAAATTAGTTAGATCTAACCTATAAAGCGAGTTATAGCTTGGGGGCCACATTGTAGAGAGTGTTCAGCACTTCTGACATGGGCAATAGCATGATACCAAGTTCACTTTAAGTCGATTGACATGGATCACCACTTTTGATAATGAGAGAAAGGTTTTTGATGGTGGAAGTGTTTGTTCATGCTCCTTGATCATATACTGTTCCCATGTGTTTTCCTTTGTTATGCTGGCAAGAACATAATTTAACATCCCCCTTTTGTGTTTGTTTGTTGCCACCACATCTCCCTGGTATCATGGACCCCACCCAGTCTTGGCATGTCTTGACACTGTATCAATGGTTTCAGGGAACATCTACAGGAAGTTTCCTGGTTTTTGCCATCAAATATCGGGCTTTTCTGTATCTGGTTGGTGGTTTGGAACATGACTTTTATGAATTTCCATATATTGGGAATAATCATCCCAACTGACTCAACTGACTGATATTTTTCAGAGGGGCAGGGCTCAACCACCAAGCAGTTATTAAAAAAAATCCCCTGAAACCAGATTCCAACGACTGCGTAAGGTCTCTGAATTCCAACAAGGGCGCATTAAAGATGCGCGACACCTGGAAAGTCTCCCTGCACGAGCCTCGGCCCATTGTGGGCTCGTCCGTCCCTGCGTTTGCTGATGTCAGAGCTGAAAAGGAACCCAAATCTGGACCTAAGAGAAAAACGGCATCTATAAGGGGGGTCCATAAATGGATCCCCAAAATGGTTGGTTTATGGAAAATCCTATGAATCTATATATGTTAGGTACTGGTTGGTGCTTTGGAACATTTGTTTTTCATAATATATGGGATAATCCTTCCCATTGACTTTCGTATTTTTCAAGATGGTTAAAACCGCCAACCAGATGGCAATTGCATAAGACAATCATTATTATAATTCACAAAAACCTCCAAACACATCATGAACCACAAATTGAAGACAATCATAAAGAATAATGATCCACATAATTGTCATAAACATTCATAAACCATTTCTTGAACCACATAATCCAATATAATTGCAAAGCAGAAGCCGTACAAACTATATCCGGTTGGTGGTTTGGAACATGAATTTTATTTTTCCAGATATATTGGGAATAGTAACCCCGACTGACTTTCATATTTTTCAGAGGGTTTAAACCACCAGCCAGGTATGACTCAAAGTAGCATTTAAGTTATAAATTCCACAAGTAGTATATGAACATTAATATGAATTATATAATGAACAATCACAAGCAGTAGGCTTGTTGTTCTCTAGAATTTAAGAACTTTTAGTTTACATCAACCATTTACATTCCATTGAAATCCCATTCAATCACCACTTTCGCTACCAAACGTTTGCACCTCGGATCTGGTCACTGTCCCGAGGATGGTGCTCAACAAACGGGTCGAAGTGCATATCAGGTGTCGGTGCCGCCAAATATGGCATGGGAAATCCTCCAGAAATGGGTGGGAAAATTATAGGAAAATCGTAGGAACATATGAATATCTGGTTGGTGGTTTGGAACATGGCGTAAATATATCTATTGTAATTATGGTAGATAAGTGGCTTAAATAATTATGGTTTATGGTAGATATAACTATAGTTAATCTGGTTGGTGGTTTGGAACATGGCTTTGATTTTCCCCAATATTTTGGATGATATTTTTCGGGGGGTGTAACAGTGTAGGTATATCATGCAGCAATGAAAAAATTGGTGCGTCGTAAGAAATTGGGAAAATCCATGGCAATCCCACATATGGCCAACTTGAATAGGCATAATGACGATCCATTGGGTGTGGGGGTACCCTATCAGACAAACCCAGCTATAGACAAGGGCTCGGATCCGTTACTGGAGCTGGTTGAGAGAATGGAACTCTTGGAGAAAGGTTTTCTGATACCCTTTGGTAATTTGTTACATAGCTATTGAAAATGGTCCAGTCGAAATAGTGGATTTAGCCATTATAATATTATAGCTATGGTGGATCTTTCCAGTTCGCAAACCGTAAACGAGCCAGTTGAGGGTCAAGGTTGGGCCATGGAGAAGGGAGGTGCCCCAACAAAGTGTCGACGAACAAAGTTCTGCGAAACAGGAATGCCTGGTTGGTGGTTTGGAACATGATTTTTATGACTTTCCATATATTGGCAATCATAATCCCAACTGACTTTCATATTTTCAGAAGGGTTGAAACCACCAACCAGATGCCTTCTAGCTGCCCTGCTGGCTTCCTGCATCATTCACAGGCAAAGGTTTTCAGCATACTTTTCTCCGACAAGCTTGAGTACACTGGTGGGTGCGATTTTAATGACGAGCAAATGGATCCCACTGAGCCCCTTTTCGGAACTATAGGATCATCCTTGATAAATGGAGGTTTCTAGCTGGGAAAATCATCCGAACATGATGGGAACATCTGTATAGGTTTAGTTCGCTCGGAAAAATCATCGAACTGTTAGTTAATTTTCCAGCAAACCATGTCTGAGTACCGGAGGGTATATACTGATGTGGTAACCCAAATGCCATACACCATCCTCCAATTTGGGCTTATAATATTGGGTATAGCCCTAGTCATGAGATGGTGTGAAATCAGCCCCAGTGGTTGGTTTCTGGGTTTGGTTTGTTGCTGGGTTTGCCACAGTTTTTCGCAACCCCCAAAATGACAGAATTGAGTAAAAAACATATATAGTGAAGTCTACTGGCATATTGTGTTTCTATCGTTTCTATCGGGACTGCTCTAACTGGTCCAAGCACGAGTATGTTGATCCAATATATTTCACTACAGAAACCTCTACATACTCGTACCAACCAGCAGGTTCGGGGTTGACAGGTTTGGTTTTGCACATGATGAGTGCTTCGATTTGTACTGGATTTTTCACAAGGATGATAGAGTCTATAGAGCAAAGCCGACAAGCAACCTGCATCAGGGATTTTCATGGATGTTCTTGCAGCTCACGTGGTGCCATGGACAACGAATACCTGCTCTTTGTTGCTGCGGACGAAGCATACTTAATACTTGGTCATATTTGGGTTTGTCGCAAGAAAAGTTTAAAGGCAAACCTGCAAAATCTGACAGTTGATCATCGTCTTACCCATTAGACTGGCAATAAATGGGGAGCAGACAGATAGTTAGGTAATTAAATAATATTAGAATATAGTAGATAAAACAGATAGATAGCTAGACATAGACAAACAGATAGATATTAGGATAATCCTAGATAAACAGCATTAATCTTAAAGGATTTCCCCATATTAGTTCTCATATATTCTCATGTTTTTCTTCATTGATTTTCCCATGAACATCTCCGTGTTCTCCGTGTGTTTTGCATAGCTATGCAAAACCTATCTCCGTCGCCAAAACTCCAAAACTCTCGTCGCCAGGTGAGCATTTTATCCAAGAGCCTCGGCGGCGTTTCGGGGATTTCATGGCTGAAAGATTGGGAAGGCAATGTGATATTTTATTTAATGAGGGAAACAGTGAAAAACAATGAGGATACCATTTAATAGTGGGATAAACATTGGTATATTATTTTATTACCATTTTACCTCATGGCTAACACACTGAACCATGAGGGATACCATTTAATGATTTTAATGGGAATACACTGGGAATATGAATGGGAGTAGATGTACAGTAACTGATATAACCAACAATATTAACAATCTCATTACGAACCCCCCAAATAATTATAGGACCGGATAACCCCACATGTTACCAACTTCTCTAGACTTAGACTGAGCATAGAAAAGCAAGAAGGGAAGGGGAAGGATAAGAGTGATGGAGGGGTGATGGTGGGTGAGTGATGAGGGGTGATGGAGGGGTGATGGAGGGGTGATGGTGGGGAGGGTGTGTGTGTGTATGTATGTGCATGTACAGGCGAGTGAGTGAGAGTGTGAGTGAGTGATGTGAGTGTGGTGTGTGTGAGTGTGGTGTGTGTGAGTGATGTGAGTGTGGTCTGTGTGAGTGAGGGATGTGAGAGTGAGTGAGTGAGTGAGTGATTGAGTGAGTGTGTGAGTGAGTGCACATTGTCCCCCACGCCTGCCACGCAAAAGAAGCGGAGACCCAGGGACGCCAGCGGAACCCCGGGGCGTACATCCGACCCCTTGACAGTGAGTGAGTGAGTGAGTCAGTGAGTGATTGAGTGAGTGAGTGAGTGAGTGGGTGAGTGAGTGAGTGAGTGAAGAGGACGGGGAGGACGGGAAGGAGGAGGAAGGAGGAGGAAGGAGGAGGCGCGGATACAGAACTAAAAACAAAAACCCCACACGTCAATGTGGGGAATAAAAAGTAGGGTCCGTCTCCCATTTTGGAAAATTTGAGGTTGGCCAATTTGACTTGGAACAAAGATCCCCTTTAGAAAACAATTTAAAAATGAAGCTACCATTTGTGGGTTTCAGCACCTAATAGTAAAAACTAGTCAACCCTGTTTTTTTTTTTTTATAAGGGTCCGTCTTTTAAGGTCGGAAATAAACAAAGTATTCTATATTTACAATATTAGGGGAAAGCGTCAAAATCCTTTTTTTGGTAAATTTTTCGTTAGATTTTAAGAGGAAATCTAATCGATTTTGAAATAGAAAAAATATACTGTATATATATATATATATGTATGTATGTATGTATGTATGTATGTATGTATATTTTAATACATACATATATATATATATATATTATTTTTTAAAATTTAGTATTAGGGGGATGCTTCGCACCCCAATACTAAATACTCCCTAATAACAAAGACTACCTGAGGTGTTTATTATTTTGCAGGGGGTAGTATTAGGGGGAACGGATTATATAGATAGATATATATATATATATAGTGTATAATGGCCCCAGTATTAATATACATATAATCATATAGTATATAGTTTCTTACATTATCTCAATCAATATTGGGAATCGTATACCACTATATGATGGTGCTATATATATACATAATGGACCCAATATTCATTGGATATATCATGTGTTTGTTGACAATGAGAATTTATATATGTATTTAAAATATATATATATAAATCACTGAACAAAAATACAATGATATACTATATATATATATTATGGATATATTTATCGGAGGGGATACCTAACGATATGGTAGGAATATAATGGGACATGTGATGGGGATATAGTGGCTATATAATGGTTCACTTGCAAAAACATTTGGGGTTGATGATGCAGAAGAGGTGTCCAGATCCACCTCACCGACATCGTACTCAAGATCCTCCCCGCCGCAGCCGAACACCATCCCGGAATGCTATTGTGCTGACACCTGCACCTCGAGGTTTGGACCCGGAATTTATTCCTACGCCAGATGCTGATGACACCTGGGGCAATTGGAAGGACAAGCAACCTGATGATCAGCAACCTGACGACCGGCGACCTCACTCTCCACCAGGTCCCCCTCCGAGCATCTCGGCATTTGCACCTCTGGGTTCAGTTTCTGATAGGGTTGCCACTGGGGATAGCGACGAATCCGAGCAGGATGAGCACTTCTCGATCGCTACCTACGAACCAGGAGACAGCGATATTGAAGAAATGAAGGCAGCAGCGATTGACCCCGAACGGGTCCAATTCAGATTTGACCAACTGCTATCTGTTTTTTTGGAGTTCCTGTAAGTATCTACGAAAAAAAGTGACATATAACTACTTGCAGCTGGGGATTCACTCATGATTACCCTCTGGTAAACTCACATAACTATGGAAAATCACCATTTTTAATGGGAAAATCCACTATAAATAGCCATTTTCAATAGCTTTTTGTATGTTTACCAGAGGGTAAGAAATGAATCTATTGTGTGGGGCCCTATCATGATGGGCAAAGTTATCACCATCCCTGTGAGAGATTTTTGTTCTGCCCTGGTCCAGTTGTGTTGGGTATCTACAAACAAACTTATGACTGCACCACATTGTGGGTATTGAACCACTGACAATTTTGGGAGATTTCATTGAAATCGAAGTTGTCTGACAGAACTCATGATTCAATGGTGATATGAACCAAGAAGAATATTTGATAACAACAACAAGAACGGCGCAAGTACACCATAACTGGTTTATAAGTACAGGTTTCCTTGGTCAAATTGTAGTTTCAATTCCAACGGTATTTGGATATAGATAGGGACAACTAGTAGGGGGTCATCAGTTTATTCTCACAATGATGTCGCGTGGTTTTTTGCCACCTCTTTTCCCCATGTATAGGGTTACCGCCCTGTATTGGTTTAAGGGAGGAAAATCTAAACCGGAAACCATGGTTTTTACCATCAAATATAGGGGTTTCCGGTTAACATTTTCCCATCATCCAATTCTATGATAGAACCATTGGGGTTCCATTCGCCACAGGGCGCGTGGTTTTTTGCCACCTATTTTCCCCATGTATAGTAGGGCTACCGCTCTGTGGTGAATGGTTCTATCATAGAATTGGATGATGGAACAATTTACAGGAAACCCCTATATTTGATGGTAAAAACCCATGGGTTTCCGGTTTAGATTTTCCCGAACAAACCAATCCATTGATTCTACAATGGTTCTGCAAACATGTACTGTTCCTGGCTTCGGTTGATGTTTCACCAGGGAAGGGATCAGGTGACTCAAGGTGACTCAGCGGGAAGCGATGGAAAATCACCATGTTTTTTTGTAGGTAAACCATCTATAGATATGGGCCATTTATATCCATTTATACTATGGCTATGTCAGTTTACAGGAGGGCAACCAGCCAAAACACCAAAACACATGAGGAATATGTCGCTGAAGATCAACGTGACTTGGACGCATTAAGTGTTGAACATGCGTACGAACAACGATAAAGGGTAAAGCCTGGTGAAGGGTAAGGCGACAATGGGGGGGGTTGTTTGCACTTTATATATATAAATATATTATTCTATTTTATTTTATTGGGGGTTATTGGAATATATTTTGTCAATATAGTATTGATGATGATGATGATGATGATGATGACGATGACGATGACGATGACGATGATGATGATCACATGGATATGAATCAGCATCATCAGATTCCGAAACTTCCTGGGGAACCCTTCGCCACTGGGCATTGTGTGGAAGTGCCCAAGTGCCCAACGGCTGAACCTATAGGGGAGACTTTCTGTGGGAACTTCCAGGCTGACATCCCTCGATGCGAGGTGTGGCGAGGAAACATGAAATTAGAAGCTAAAGAAAACTAAAGGTTGGGTTGTCACACTTTGCGGGGACAAATTTGATCAAACTGTTTATAAACCAGCCATAGTTTGCATAGATGTTTTTTATTGTCTCCAAAATATTGCAGTTCTTAGCAGTCTTAGCTTCGCGAACTTCCTGGGATCCTCCCTGTATCACTGGACATCCCGGCATCCCCCCATTTTTACTCCAGGTAAAACCCCAGGGGCTGGGTAGTCAGCTCAACTCATTCAAATATGGGCATGTCAGAATGGGGTATAGCCTAAATCCTTTGGTTAACCCCATGAACAAGTGCCTCAAAATGCGTGTCGATAGCCCCTTTAATGGAGGATCATCCGTTTCTTCACTGATGAATTTCACGGTTTTCATAATCTGTCATAGGTAGATCACGATGTTCATATATTTCTTCACAGTTAAATTTTCATTTCATGGACTAAACTCGCAAAAACATCCCCATTTAACGATCGCTCTTTCCTGCTGGCGATTTCCCGGTGAATCTCCACCTCTCCGTGACGCTTCGCTTCGGAAGCCACAGGACGCCGTGACGGACGACAGCTGTTTGCAACGCTTCGTCTGTGGACCTCACAGCACACCGTGACATGGTTCCGCTCGACGGGATGGGAAAATCCATCGGAAGATTTAGGGACTTACTACCATTATATACCATTATAAGATACGATACCATTATAATACCATTATATACCATTATAAGATATGATAAGGAATCTATAATAATTAGGGATCATTATATGTATATATATATATATTATTTAGGGACTTATTACATTAGGGACTTATGGTACATTATATAATTATATACCATTATAATCATTATAAGATATGATGAAGAATCTTAGGGAATTACATGGACTTACATACTGTATGGTACTACCATTATAAGATATGATAAGGAATCATCTGGTGATGATTTAACATTCTAAATCATTATAAAGCCGAAGAGTATGTCTTGGTGAACATCAACACAGTTGGCGAAAGGAGGTTCATGTTCCATTTATTTGGAAAAAACTTAACTGGTTTGACCCATCTCCAAAACCTGATTTTTCTGTTGTCGGATTACCCAACACATGGAATTTGATGATCAAATATGCAGGAATAGCTGATGTACTATATCATTTGATATACTATGATATATAGTTTGACAATCATATATTATACTACAGTTTGATATACTATATCATTATACATAGTTTGATATACTATACTATAAATCAGATATACTATGTACTATAATTTTGATATACTATGATATACACATATGTCATTTGATATACTATAATATGTATATCACCAACGAGATTGAGAATTACTCTGGCATGATGTCATGCATTGCCAATGGGAATCATTGGATGGCTTGGAATATATAGGGATGGTTTGAATCCCTTATCACCAAGAGTGATACCCTCTGGTTATGTCAAAATAGCTATTGAAAATGGCCATATAAATAGTGAGTTTTCCCATGAAAAATAGTGATTTTCCATAGTTATGTTGGTAAATTTTCACATAGACCCTGAAATTGACCAATTTATAGTGGAAACTAATCTTCCAACCCCGAAAAATGGCAGGGTCGTCATGTTAATTTACCAGAGGGTATCGGGACTGACAAAAACCATCAGGGGAATCTAAAAATAATCACAGCGACCAGGTGTGTTGTTTCATGTTTAAGGGATATACATGGATACTGATATGTAATAACCAGACAATCCTGTGTACATTTGGGCACATGATTTTTGGGGCCGACACCAACAAGGATTTGGGAATGAGGGAATCATGATTGCACCAGCACATCTCCAAACGACTTTATTGGTTGGTGAAACGTGGGTTGCACATGGACAAGACTTGTGATCCAATGGGTGACCCTCATGTCAGATTGTCTACAAGTATAGGATACCATGGTTTATCATGATCGCGTAGTTTAACCATGAACAGTGCCATCTTGGGCATATCCCAAGAAAAATAGGTGGGCAGACAACCTAAGTTACACCCTCATTCAACCAACTGTTGGAAAAGCCACCACTTGTAGATACATGATTAATTTCCAAAGGAAAATCATGGATTTTCATAGTTTCTGTGATGTTTACTGGAGTGTGACCTCCCCACTTGTGATTAGTTGACCCCTCAGAGACCCACTTCGCCTTCCCTTATCGTTTCCGGGAGGGGTCGCCACAGTTTGGTTCTGTGTGTTTGAACCCCCCAATCTAACTAGATATATTCTAAACCTTCACTGAACCTAGGACTAAACCAACTTAGATATCCAGGAGGCCCTTCCTACATACCCTCTCGTAAACGTTTACATAACTATGGAAAATCACCTTTTTTTTGTGGGTAATTCAACACACTAAATGTTCCATTTTCCATAGCAAACTGTTAGTTTACTGGAGTGTATATCACAGGATATTGTGATATTAACCATCTATAGTGGATCCCCTAGCTATACAATTATGGTTCCTCATCCATTTACAGATGGTTTTTTTCCATCTTTTTCCCATGAAAAACCCTCCATTGATAGGGGACTTTCCATAGCTTTTTGTATGTTTACCAGCATGTATAATATATAGATCATCATCATATAGTTTTTTTGGTGGTACCACTATGATAGCTATGTTAGTTCACCAGCTGGTACCACTATATAGTTCTTACATCCTCCTTTTCAAAAATCTCTATAAAATAGATCACCTGGGGGTACGATTCTATAGGGATGAGGCTGGTAGGCCAGTGTTTACTATAGAATGGTACCTGGATTGCGCCCATGCAGTTTACATACCCAAAAGTGACACCAAAC
>Ga0126342_10000159_pt1 | contig 53153 bp, 40 predicted proteins | sample Cyp1metagenome_FD_92528 | JGI IMG/M metagenome (GOLD analysis project Ga0126342, IMG submission 92528) | Coral microbial communities from Lord Howe Island, Old Settlement Bay, Australia - Cyphastrea 1 metagenome | ecosystem: Host-associated > Invertebrates > Cnidaria > Coral ...
CACCCCCCATCCCACCCCTGGCCGTATATGCTGAAAAGTAGTAAACTCCTCTGATATGCTAAAAAGTAGTAAATTTCTCAGCGCCGCTAACGGCGGCGTGAGCACCAACAAGGGTGTAGGAACACATTAATCAAAAAGGTGATATGTATGATGTGTATATTATATATATATATATTATATTTACATTATATATATTATTTTTACATTATATATATATATATATTATTATATATATATATATCTAATAATACAGATTAAAAATAGATAGATCGATATCGATACTAATAATTACTCATACACAAGTTGTGGTTGAAAGATGTTCAACCCATTCAGTCAAAGCATTCGGGTGGGGGTGTCAGCCATGAACCCATTCCCGTGGTGTCTCACTGGGAGTCGATGTCTAAACCAAGGGGATTTTTTGTACCCCAAATCATGGCCGTTTTCATTGGAAAATGATATGATAAACATTGATACCCTCTGGTAATTTAACATAGCTATTGAACATGGCCATAGAAATAGTGGATTTTCCCATGAAACATGGTGATTATTCCATGGTTATGTAAACGTTTACCAGAGGGTAAATCATGACATTTGTGGAGGTCTCCAATATTATCAAACGACATCAAACAACACCATATCATTGGAGCTGTCGAAAGGATAGGGACATCATAGCCTGTTTGACCGAGAAACATTGGAATATACCATAAAACATGTGGATATATATCGTTGGCGGCTGTTTGACCAAACATGGCATAATCTACCACAACGCGCAATTCTCTCTCATCAACACAGGGTACAAATGAATACAAATGACATATGCCACCCCCTCAAAATATGTAGAAGACTGTAGAAGGGCATGATAATGGATTTACTCGCTAAAACGCCCGCCACGACACGATGCTGGTTTCCCAGTAACTCTCGGCAACAACCCCTCGCAGACTTCATCGGGGTCCGTTGAAAAAGAGAATCATTTTGCGCGACAGGCGTGGGCTCCGGGCAAACGTCCGGTGTTGTGCGAAACTACGAGTACTCTTCCTGATGATACAACATATCATCATTGGCTGGATACTTGTTTGACCAAGAACGAATTTGGGATGCCAGTATCACAGAGATAAGAATATATCACATCTCTAATCCCCCGGGATTGACAATTTGACTCATGTGTCACTATGATAATATATATATATGTCACTACAACTTCCAAAAAATACCTGGATCATGGAGAATCAATCCTTTCCGGAATCCAGCTTATCTATGCGATGCAAGAGTTGCACATGAATATACCCATGCTTGTGATTCTATATACTGTACTCATGGTTGCCCTTACCTTCAGGATCTGCTGTTTGTTTTTGAAGAGATTCAATCAGTCCCATCAACAAAACATGCCAAGCTTCTGGGCAGATTAATCAGGTATTCAATTCAAATACCATCAAATACCCAAAAAACAACACTTTTAGAATGGTTCCCCCTTACCGTCCATCATGGTTTCAGGATAGGGCCTGTGTGTGATCGCGAAAAAATATGCCCCAAATCAGCATCACCGAAAGTGAAACTCGTCACTTCCCCATGATTTGAGTTTCATGCATACATAATCATAGTTTTGGTCATGAAACGGTATACCAAAAATAATATTGTGTTCGTCATTAAACATGGAACACATGCAGTTTCAGGCCATGTTGGGAGGATACATGCCCCATCATGCCCCATGCTTGGACACAGTAGGCTGGTTCACTACCAGCGCCTCTCCACTAAAGCCCTGCAAGCGCCAAAAGGGTCGCTCATAGCGAAACACCTTCAGCGTCGCGTCGCTGAAACCGCGACAGACAAAGGTGAAGATATTGTCAATGTCAACACAAAAGCACATGTGTTGCTTTTTTCTTTCTTCAAAGAAAGACGAGGTATAAGTTAAGAGTCACTATACTTTAGTACAATGCACGATGTTCGATAATGTGAATATGCATGACAAAAAACACATATTTATCGACATTACTGAAACATTGTCATGAACATCATGTACATGAAATGGTGTTTTCATCAGTTTCACCATGCGACCCTCCTCGCCAAAAGACACTGAAATAGACAGGGCCATATCAAAGGTGAACTTTCATCGAAAGCTTTGTCATTTGTCTGGACCAATTCTTTGAGTTGAGGAACCGGTAAACAAATGTGATGGAACTTGCAAGCGCTTCTTTAAAAATAGTTCCAACTCCTAAGACAGTTCATTACACACATAATCACATATATATATACATGTATGATTATGTATATATATATATATTAGATACCTGAGTCTGCAATAGTTTGCAATGTAAGGCAATGAGACTACTGAAGTTTGTGTCATCTCAAGAGCTCTTCTGGTTCAGCATGAATGAGAATTCCTCAAAATTGTATATCTGTAACATATTAAATATTGCTGGTCGAAGCTCACAGAACATGTCCCAACAATTCAGTTGGCATGTTGGCATGTTGGATGCACACCCAGCTTTGAAGGCCAAGGAACAGACTTAATGATGCATCCAATAAAGTTGGATCCATGCAAAGCGGCCCGGGAGGCCGGCAACCTCAGATGGAAAATCCACTGAATTTTCCATCGGGCCATCGGGGTCTATTTACAGTGTTAACAGTGTAAAAACCATCCAATCATGTACGCCAATCTTTACCAACACCCATATATGTATAATATACATATATATATATGTAATACTGTAAATGATACTCTGATACACGTTTTGACCGTGGTTGATGGTGGAGCCACCCTTCCCAAAGATACCTGCATAAAGGTGACATTATGGCTTGCAAGGATGCTAAACATCACCATACACTTGTACACTATAGTACGCTCATAACAAAGTGTCAACATTGTTAGGCCTGACATCATGAAACCTAGAGCCTCCGTGACCTTGTGATCCTGTATGCCAGCATGCAGCTGAAGATTCTTAGAAGGCTTTGCAACCTGGATGAACATCCCATTTGTAAATGTGATAACAAACCACAGTTGGTGACACTGGTTCAAACCAACTTGAAATGGAAAGGACACAAATCCTTTTGGCATGGCCACGTGTATCGGTTGCTACTCTCAAACATCTTTAAAACAAAAAAAACTTCTGCAATTGCAATCACCTTGCCAAATGCTAATGTATATAAAGCTGAAAACTTGATTGAATGAAACTAGTTTTACTGCATTGATGGTCATACCATGTTCAGTCGATTTGTAAGCAGCGGCTCAAATGCAGTATTTCGTACCCTTGTTGACTGGGATTATTACTCTTAATTCAGCAAACTCTGTCGTAAGCATCATGTAAACGCAACTGCAAATGAGAATTCAGCCTCTCTGCAAGCAATGGTAGCAAAACGCCTCTGCCAGCTTGTGATTCCATCCCATTCATTTGGAAAGGAATCAAAGACGGGAATTACACGCAAGTATATATATATATATATACACAGTATATACAGATGTGAAGGGACCAAAACTAAGGGTCACAAAGGCGGTCATAACAAAAATTATCGCTTTAGGTACAGTAATTCGCTATATCGCTTTCGATGGTTGTCGGGTTATCGCTTTGTGTAGGTTGCAAGACCTCTCAAGTAAGGGTTTCTGCCTTTCTGCATGGATCTTTAAGTCTTTGCTCATATGTAGTCCCGAAACTCGATAAAATCATACCAGGACTGGCTGGACTTAGCTGATCCGAGTCTCTCTGGATCCCTCTGGTAGTGAAACATGACCATGAACATCTCCCATTTATAGATTTCCCGCTAAAATACCCATCTATGAGATCTATGAGGGAGTTTCCATTGCTGTTTGATTACCAGCGGGTACACATTGCTGTATTTTGCCCATACCCAGAATGTGGGTCGAAAACAGCAAGCAGACGCATTCCGTCACCAAGTAGCTGAGGTGTAAAATGGATGTCGCCCAAGCGCACTGGTGGCATCGCAAAAACACACCTCAAACGTCTTCGCGCAGTGGGGCGCAGCGGAATTGCCGTCTTACGTTCCTTTTTTATGTGATATCATCCGTGCTGGAAGATCCTGTTGTTGTTGTTGATGATGATGATCATCATCATCATCATCATCATCTCCGTTTTTCTTGGGAAACAACTCGGGTCAATACCTTGACACCCTGGACAAGGTAAGCTACTTGTGGGACTAAGTTGGGACGTCCAACACCACCTTTTCGCAACTTCGTGACATAAATTGGTTCTCCTGTATCATTTGTGTGCCGGTTTCCCAGTTCCATCATATACATATATTAGTTTTAGCAAAGTAATATGTATGTAGACACATTATAAATGAATATATATATATGATATACTGTTACTATTGTAATTTTGGTATTGCTCTCATACCTCTTGTATTTGTCAACATATTATTGGCCTGCTGTCTGCAGCCCATCCCACCTGGAACAGCGGAATTTGGCGTCCTTGCAGTGAAGCTCCACAGAATCCTGTGCTGACAGCCGCCATGTTTTTGACGTTGGGTGACCTCTTAAACAGTAGAAGTAGAAATTGACTGTGGCAAACATGACACAATTTTTCATAAAGGAACATAGCTACTGAATCAGCTGACAATGCGGTAGTAACGTGGAAACATCTTGATTTGACGCAGAACATTCGCAAAACCAGGCCGTCTTAGCAGCAAACAAAAGCAGGTTTGAACTCTACACAGCCAAAATGGGATATCAAATTGAGCAAGTCCCTTGATTGACAGTGATAACCAATGGAGCCATGCATCCCTATGCAGGTGGTCAAGCCATCATGGAAAGTTGCAGTCATATATGATATAATGATATATATATATATATATATATGTATGTATACTGTATATATATATATGTATATTGTATATATATATATGTATATATGTATACTGTATATATATATCTGTATACTGTGTATATATATATATATTAATGATCAATGTATATATATATATATATAATGTATATTATTAATTATATTTAAAATTATTCACAAGAGCACCATAAGCAGTGAATGGCACATCCAAAGCATCCTGGTGGCACACTACCGAGGTCACAGGCTGCTTGAAATCCACCGTGCCTGACGTTCCACGTGTCGAATATGGTGATGGGTTGAAACCCTGGTACCCAAACCTTACTCTAAGTCATAGCTGGTTAGGGAATATTTATTCCCCCAAAATATGGTAAATTCATGTAAATTCAAAGGTTTTGACCCACAACATCCTATAACCATAGGGTAGTTATCATGGTTGATAGTTGTGGATGGTAGTTTTGGTGTGTTCAAGATGTTCATAATTCATGGTAGTTATGGATGATAGTTCTGGATGTTCATCCCCAAATAAATAGATAAATATGGTAGATATATGCAGTTACCATGTATTAATTATCATGTTCGCACCAAATTGTTAAAAAAAAACGTAGTTGCGTCCGGTAATCAAACATGGCATTGGAAAATGAGCATTTATAGATACCAAAGGGTATGGATGTTCATCCAAAATATGGATTGCTACATGAAGGGAACCCTGCAATTCGTGGCGTTTTGGTAAACAAACATTTTCATTCAAACTGCGAGTTTCACCGAAAATCACATGTTTGACAAGACTGACCCCGAACAAAACAAAAAAAATATACTTACAACAGCATCATTGACTTATGGACCATCAAAAATAATGGGGTCGATACCATCGATAATAACAATACAGTAACAATAATGATAACCACAGTAAAAAATAATAATGTTAATATTTTACACACAAAAAAACGTGCTGAAACTTCATCGGTTTGGAATTGTGTACTCCTTGGGGCCTTGATTTCCATGTTGTGGTTGATGCTTTGCAAAAATTGCGATGTTACGAGTACAGCAGCCGATCCTGAAACTGTGTTGGTTCTATAATGTTTTCTCTCTTTCCGTATCTTCTATAACTTTCGCCATAACTTTTTGGCCCCGACAAAATCGGATCTGGCTCCCATTGTACTCCCACTGTATCCTTTCCCATCACAGTGTATCCATTTTTTTAGACAAATCCATGTCAATTCCCAATGAAACGTTGTTTTCGTTCTTGACAGTGAATATCCCCACTATACCCCACTATACCCCCATTATGGTGATATACTTCCGGCAATCAGACGAGGCAAGCTGGAACATCTTTCCTTTGGTTCGATGATTTTCCCAATCGCTAGAAAACGCTAGAAACCTCCATTCAACTCGGGGATTTCCCAGGTAGCCGGGTTTCATTCCCAATTTGTTGGCCAAGTTGTTTTACAACCTCGAGGATATGTTTGCCATAAATAAAACCTAGCTACTGGAGGTATAAACTAACCTTTAAGCGCGGGGGGCACCATTGGTATCCTGCTCCCCGCTCTCCCCGCGCCGCTGCGCGTTCTTTTTGACTTTGCGCAGGCGCAAGGCGCTTGAGCTCAGACGCCACAACGGAGAGCCGCTGAGGTTGGGGATCCTGGAGCACGTTGGCCAAAAAGGGGGGGAAGGTTGGCATTTTCTTGGAGTTGCTGGTGATCAAGAGATATTATCTATCTATCTATCTACCTACCTACCTATCTATCTATATATATATATATGTATGGTTGTTGATCAAAATTCCTTAGTCCGCAAACGGCCATTCTTCGCAAATAAACATGTTACTTTCGCGAAATTTTCGCTAACTCCACTTTTATCTTTCGCGAGGCCCATGTTGCGCAACATAGCCTCTTATGAAGATTCGTTCACCACCTGCCAAATTACGGTATGTGTGTCAGGCAGCAAGGAAGTGCATGGGGCACCCTTTTTGCTCGGGCATGAAAAGCCTATTGTAAGTTCACATGCTATGTAAGTGCAAATGAAGGGAATGACTGTTGGAGTCACGGCTTACACCCTGCCTTTTGCTCAGTTGACTGGAATTTTCGTCAGCCAGCTGTTGCAAATCATTTTAGACGTGACCATCTGCCTTATCGTTCACAAGCGGGTCATGGTAGTATTCCACCATGCGTCCGTTGCCTCCACACTTTCCTTTGGCTTCCGACTTTGGCACGGGAAGCGTGGGTGACGATCCAGTTGCAGCGTCACTGGATAATGCTGCTCCCTCCTCAGTCACCATGGGTGGGTCTTCATGACCTCCGCCTTCGCTTTCCTCACTTTCTTCTCCACCATCTCGATCATCTATGATTCTCACTGGTCCATCACTCGGCGAACAGTCATCTTCAACATCATTGGGTCCTGCACTTGGCTGAAGCTCTGTTGGCTCTCCCCAGCCATAATTTGCAGCTAGCCACTCTTCCACCATGTCCGACTCACCAGGCTGTACGCGGCCTTGATCATACCAGAAGTTGTAGCGCTTGCGGGCAAAGAGAAAACGAATAGCCCGCTTTCTCACTTCAATGCCGTCCAATTGAATGGTTTTATGCATGTTGGAGAACTGCTGAATGCCAAGCCAAAAATCTCGGGTGACCGGGAAGCTGCGCAAGAACGAAAACTTCTTGATGATGTAGTGCTCCACTCCACGTGCTTCTCCAAGGAGTAAAAAACGATAGTCATCATACTTTCGTGCATCCAACTGTTCAAAGACACTGAAGTCCTTGTCCGCCATCGCCAGAGATCCAGACTCTGTCTGCACATCTTCTTTCTCCTCTTCTTCTTCCATGTCACAATGGCTGATGTAGCCATCATCACCTCCACCAAGTTTTGCGCCAGTCATGGAGATAAGGTCGAAGTCGAAATCATAGTGCTCCTCAGCCATCGATTCAGCTGCGGGCGTCAGAGCTCCACCGAAGAACTCCTCCTTGGTCATGCAAGGGATGTGGCCACACACCCATTGACATGGGGATTTTCTCCATCTGATCCACCTCCTTGGTCTACTCAATCTACTTCATCTGAACTCTCTTCTGCACCTGTTTCAAGCCACACACACCCAAACGGTGTTGCTCCTCATCTCGAACCCTCATCGGATCTCGTCCTTGTCAAAGCTGCTGCCTTACCCAATCCATGGCGTATCGGGTATTCAATCTTCAGATGCATGATGTGCATGATCTTCAGAAGGATGATGATTGTCACCACCAAGATGAAAACCAGAGTGACCAACATGGTTGTGGTCCATGGCATACTTGATGTTGAAGGCTCCATAGCCACCAAGCATTGAGCGCTGCTCTGATGCGGAAGGCTCAAGGCTTCACCTCCACTCAGCAGTATTCACCAGGGTGCTATTTTCTGTGGTAGGTGTTTCCAGCACCTCTGCATGAACAATCTTCCTCACCGCCTTGATTTTCTCTCTCGCCAGTTTCTTCTGCTTCTCCTCCTCGAACTCGGCCACACCAAGATCTCCCCAATCATTTTGGAAACTGCAAAGATGTAGTGACATCCTCACCCTTCGTCCAGTCAAAACCTTCGTGCCCATGTCTGCCACATTGGCAAGGGTGTCAACGCGACAATGTTCCGATTCTCCACGTTGTTGTCGTTGTTGAATCCAAAGAAGACGTCCTGAGACATGTTTCAATCTGCACACTACATCTCGAGCTGCTATTGCTATTGATGCTGTGTTGTCACCCAGCACCTTCAATCATCCACCAAGTGCTCCACAACGGCCTTGAGGATCCACAACCGCCTTGAGGAAAAGACCTTCAGAAGCTCCTCCAACCAAAGCCACAAAATTCAGCTTCAGAAGAACTGAGGGTGATGTTCTTCTGTGTCCTGGAGTATGAGTGGATCCAGATTCCACCCAAATACAAACTTTCACAGCTTGTCGATGATCTTGTCTCTTTATGGCCGCTCCAGTCGCTGTCGGTTGCAACTTCGAACAGCCAAATGCCCTCTTTCTTCAAATAGGTAGGGGCTGTAGTCAAACCATCAGCTCTGTGTCGAAAGCTTCTGCTCGGGTCTCTTTCGGCCATCTCCACATGAATGTCCGTGGTTGTGACCATGTAGCCAATGAGATTGAGCAAACTGCTCATGGCTCCACGGATTGGAACCTGAAGCTTTGCTGCTAGCTCCTTGATGAAGAACTGCGTGTCTGGCCGAGAACCAGAGACATAGAGTAAAGTCCCAACTGCACTGCGGTAGTTCTGGATCTCGGGCTCGTCGCTCAAAGGGGTGTTGTCGATGGTGACTTATCCTGGAGTCTTTCGACGCTTCACGCTGGGAAACAAATTAACCAGGCCCTCAAATTATGTACTTCTCGTTCACACGGACTTTGGTGACACCGTCCACAATCTCAATGCTCCTCTTGAAGAAGCTCAGTTGTGGGCGCTCTCCACAGCCAACTTGAAGCGTTTCTGCAGGAAGGCCTCGATCTTCTCCAGCTCTTTGTCCTCTCCTGTCATGACCATATCATCCACATGGATCATCAGCGCCAAGGTTCTCTCAGGGTTGGTCCACACCTTTGGTGCTTCAGCACATTGCAGCAAACCACCATCCTTGAGGGTTGCCTTCAGGGTGTTGAACCAAACTGCTGCACCTTCACGCTGTGCCGGTAAGACCTTTCCCAACATCCATTCACGTGCAACACCAAGACGATTTGCTAGGTCTGCTTAAGCATCCTTCACATAAGCCGCCATCATCTTCCATTGTTTCAGTTGGCTCAGAGCTGGAACCAATCTCATAGTTGACTGAGTGCCAGTAGGAGCAAAAGTGTCACTCCCGTTGGGATCTAGCCAGTTGAAATCCCTTGCAACCAACCTTGCTCTCCTCTGCCAAGCTCCATCACGGATCCTCCAATCACAGACCAAACGAGTTGTAAGTGTTGGAGTGCTTGGCAAGTCCTCATCGGCTCGAGGTGCCCGTAGGACTCCCATGTCAATCAAACGATTGATCTCAGTCTCGGCTGCTAAGTTCTCAACCTCTGCAAGTTCATCTGGTGAAAGGTCTGGTGGGCGATCTGGAAACGCCATGTCCATGTCCCCATCTTCCAAGAGCTCACCGGCCACGACGACTCTCCTTGGGATTATCAGCTGGTTGAGCTTCTCTACCAGAACCAGAAGTTGAGCTTGTCCCTGGTGTGGGTGAAGGTTGATCTCCAGATTGGTGCCTTTGTAGGGCTCTGTTCTTCTTCTCAAACTTCTCCACCACCACGCTTGGGGGATGTCAACATCACCAGTGTAGGTCTTGTTTTCCTTCACCTCGTCAACCGGGTCTGCAAGCAGCGTCTCATCGTCGACCTCCTTGGCTAAACTCATACTCAAGAAGCTTGGGCTCGCTGACAAAGGCCTTTGATGAATTTGATGTAGGATCTGATGCAGCCTCATCTGGCCCTGCCTGTCCTTGATCTTGATCTCCACGTGCCACTTGGGCACCACCTGCATCTGCCCAGAAGCAACGCTCCAATGCCAGGTTCTCACATCGTTGAGGACTGCTGCATCAAATGCCACTGGCATGTGTCTCACCGTATACGTGTCCACCTCAAACCATCACTGGTTGCCACGACATGGAAGTCTGCCCTGTCTGTCTTTCCCAGCCACACAGCAGGTCGGAATCTATCATCCCCATTTCCAGCGGAAGTCGAGCTAGAACTCTTTCTCCAAAGATTGCCAGTTTGCCTTGAAACTTCCTGCCACTCACCTGACTCACCTGCTCATAGGCTCCTCTGATCACAGCAGGCGTCGAACCATCACCAGTCTTGCCATAGGTCTCCACAGAAGCGTCGGTGAAGTCCTCGAAGTAGACCTCACCACCACGCTGAGCTCCTTTACAAAGACGCCAATCACTGTCTGAATCGCTGTACGTCATGTCATAAGTTTCCGCCAAGGCCACCATTGTAATGTAGAGCTCGTCCACCTGGGCCTCATCGTCAAGGTCGAAGTAGGTGATCCTTCTCGCTACCGTTGTCGGAGAGCCTTGAACTCCCTGACCACCACCAGTCTGCTGCCCAGAGCCACTGCTGACCAAAGACTGCGTTGCCACTGTCGATGCAGCATCTTGGCTCACCTGGTGCAGATTCCTCACAGGACATTCCCTTGACCAATGTCCTCGACCACCGCATAGTTTGCAGACATCAGCGGGCAACCCTTTGCCCTTTCCACGACCATCCGCAACTTTGCTATAGTCCTTTTACTTGCCCTTGTCCTTGCCCTTCACCTTGCCGGCGTCCTTCCATCTTCCTTCGTCTTGCCCTTGACGCGATCAACGTCCATTGGCGCAGCTTCATCGTGTTTCTCCTCCTTCTTGTTGATGTCCAACTCTCGGTAAACTGTACTGGAAGTCCATGATGTAGTTGTCCTCTCATAGGGCCAAGACACGGTCCCTTGTCGAGGCATAGTCAGACTTGTCGTCCATCTGAAGTTGAAGATGTTGACGTAGATGAGAAGGGACCACCATCATCAGGACAGAGAGCTTGGTGTTGTCACTCAGCTCCTCTTTGCTCACCTGAAAGTACTCATCAGCCAATCTCTCAAGTCCCATCTGCTCGAGGATGCCCTCCTTCTTGAACGACGGGTGTGACAGGAAGGCTTGAAGTAAGGCTATTGACCTTGCACGGGTGCAGGGCTGCATCTGCATGACCAGCTGCCTCCACACCTCCAAACCATTGCATCTTTCAACACTTCGAAGAATCTTCAAAGGCCTATAGCGCAAGACCCCAACCAAGATCGAGTAAAGTTTCTCTGACCTTTCATGTTGGGCCACCGTCATCTCCACAAAGTCCATGGGGCCCTCTGCCATCTCAGGCTCCTTGAAGTCAGCCTCGTAGTCTGGTTGGGCATAGGTAAACCAGCTCTGGAAGCTAAGTTTCCAATCCTGCCACTGTGAAAGTTCCTCTTCTGGCGTCGAGGGTTGAAACAGGTCTGGCTGTCGAACCACTTTTGATGCCTCTGTGAATCTATCCTTCGTTTCTTCTCCAAACTTTGCCTTCAGCGTTTGGGCCACTTCTGCAACAGCCGTGGCGCTTGCACGCGTACTGTAGAAGCCAGCAGCTGCGCCAAAGAAGCCTCATCCATGGCCTCTACCCAAATGCCCCTCAGCGGGGCTCCGCTACCATGTCAGGCAGCAAGGAAGTGCGTGGGGCACCCTTTTTGCTCGGGCATTAAAAGCCTATTGCAAGACAGTTTCACATGCTATGTAAGTGCAAATGCAGGGAATGACTGTTGGAGTCACGGCTTACAAAATGTATGTGTATATATATATATATGTGTGTGTGTGGCGTGTATCTAAATTCATTTATCTGCAAACGGCCATCGCGAAAAAACAAATACTTTCGCGAATCTTTCGCACACCCCGGCGAACCCCACGTTTATCTTTCGCGGGGTTGCATCTATCCACTTTTGTGCTGTTGAGACGCACTCAAACAGCATGCAAACGGCAACTGTGTGAGCGATCCGGGAGACAGCCAAGGGTATATATGCAAGGCCATGTTGGGAAAATTCCATAAAATTCCGCCAGGTAATAGCAGAGTTTCACTGTTTACCACGTTCGCTTGACTTGCCGCTGCAAAGGTGCCGAGTGGGCTACTGGCTTCCATGGACATCTTGATCGCAACTGTTTTCGCGGAACTTTCGCGAAACTTTCGCAAAAAAACCTTTGCACATCCACCAACAAATCCACACCCTGAATCGTGGTTAGGGGTTCAGCTCCACTTGATTACAGTATAGTGCTTGGGTCTATTCCCTGCCTGCCAATCTCCCAAAGTAACTCCGGCTAGGCATGCCTTTTGGGAAATCGTCCCCGCAGCTTAATACAGGAATTTTATGCAACAGGCACGCCTTTCACTACCTACTGTTTTGATTCATCCGCATATACCGTAACTATCATCATAACATATCAGACAGCAACTGTTCGTAACTATATGTATACAGCTGTGATTTGAATGTATATGTATTATATGATAATTATGTATGTATATATATATATGTATATGTATATATATATGCTTATATAGATATATATGCTTATGACCGAAATACTTGAATAGACGGTAATACTATAATTACAACAAATATGTTGGAATGTTGGATATGTGACTGTGATTAAATAAACACGTTGAACTCTTGTTAGCACATCACATGTGGTATCATGTTGTAACATTATACAACCACCATTTGAAAATAAGTGATTTTTTTCTACGTGTGGTGTGCCCCGCTGGTAACCTAAGCTGGCAACCCTCCTCCAAGGCTTATGTTTTTTGGTGGTCTATTTTGCGTGTTTTGTCTTGCTGTTTCTTTCACCAACGTTTGACCAAAATAGTTCGACATGATATGCTTGACCCCGATTTTGGATGATTTTGGTATAGATTTTTCTGCTCAAAGACTCAAAGAGTGGTTGGACCAGTGAAAGTTGGGAGACGAGCCAAAATGATCCAAAATAGAGTTTAACATAGAGTTTGAACTGGAGATTTTACCAGCAAGATCAGCAAGGGGAGTGTAACCAAGCAAAGTAAGCTGTGGCTGATAAAGCAACAACATGGAATGACCTGGAATTGTCCCAACGTCCAAACACCTTCCCAACGTAGGTCTCCCCAAGAAAGCATTAGGAAATTGTTGCAAACGTCATGCAATTACAAGACCTCTGGATTATTCACCAAGAACTTGAAGGTGCGTAATTTTGTCTGCACCTTAACATGTAGAAACTACTATACATTGTGTTTTCCCATCCACAAATCTCCACCGAAATGGGGTAAACCCTGGCCTCAAACCATTCAACTGCCACTGGCCCAGATGCAGTTTTAGCTCTTTGCCAGTGTCAGGACATTTCCGTTTTCGAAAACCTGGGAAAAACAAATGTCCCCCGGATGCAGGGACAAATCATAAATCGACCATGATTGTCGCTGGAACAGAACACTGTTTGTGATATCATGTCGGAGAACAGAAAACAAAAAGCATGGGAATTCACATCTCAGCATGCCCTGCAACATCTTCCCAGGTGTTGTAAGGGGCCTAGATCAACGTCCTTTTTTACGTTTGAAACAAACGATGAGACCAGTGAGGATGGGTGATAATCAAAATGAGCACGTATAAGTATCATATAAGATATATAAGTACATCATACGCATCGTATTCTGCACCAACAACCAACAACTTGAATCAACTCATTCAGACGTCCTATGAAACTGGATGAAGCTGGCTGGCTCTCTGATCTCCCCGTGTCCCCCCTGTGCTGCCACGATGCGCATTGGGGGCCCTGCATTGCAAGTTGCAGGAGTTCCTGCAAAGCACAAGACAGACAACGCATGCACGTACTGTGTATGGGTATACTGTATATATATATATATATCTATATATCTACATATATATATATAGTGTATGTATATATATATATACAGTGACCATATATATATAATGTATATATATATATATATATCTATATATTGTGTGTGTATCCGTATAATTTCATGGATAGTGCCACATTGCCTAGTTTGAAACTGTTGGAAAGCCTTACCTCCGTCTTCGAAACTGCAACATATATTATGTTAACCGGAAACTGGAAACGGTGAACTGCGTCGTGAAAGTCAAACAAAAAAAACGTGGATGGGACATTGGACAAATCCACACAGTACATATATTAATACTCTTTCTTAGGGACTGTGGACCAGTAGATCTCTCTTCACAGTCACAGTCTAATGATATAGGGATGTACTTAATCCAAGTATAATATAGTATATAATCATTTTTGGGCATCCAGTTGCAATGACAACCATGTTACCAAGGAGCAAAGATGGTGATTTATACATGATTTTCACTGCATCACGCACGACCATGGGTCGGGTCTGCCAAGAGTCGTGCTCAGGGTCTGGGTGTCCTGAAAATGTTGTGATATATATATATATATATATGTATGTATGTATAAACATGTAATGTCTGTAATACAAATACAATCTAATCGCATATACAGCCATTATATATATATATATTGTATATCATATATATATATACAACATGAGAAAACTATAGTATATAACACTATATATATATATTGTATATAATATATATATATATACACAACATGAGAAGACTATAGTATATAACACTCTATATATTATATATACACATCCATGAAAACTGTTATATAAACATCCACAGCGGATGAACATGGGCGCACTAAAAAGATCACAGTTTAAAACACTGCTGTTGTAGCTGGGTTCTGCTGGTTGATGTCAGGATTCCCACTGCTTTGATTCATCGAGAACTCACCTCAAAACTCATTAAATCATTAAACATCAGCAACGCCTTCCACAATTTGACCATGAAATCATCAACGCCTTGGCCAAGTCATCCTTCAACAGCTCAAGTTCTATATCTTCAAACAGCCCTCCATAGCCACCGCCACGTCCAGCGACGCCTTTCCCATTGGTCCCCAAAGGCTTCAAGCCGACGGGACGGTGATGGACCCACACCTGGGATGAGGCACGACAAGTGCGGAAAAACAACACGCCATGACGTTGGGAGGAAAAAAAACTTAAATTTTGTATAATATATATATATAATTATATATTATATGATATAATAATATATAATATAATATATATATACAGATCTATATACTTTTAATTGGCACTGCACCCCAAGCAATTGGACATTAGATGGGCTTTGAGTTGGAGGTTGGCTTTACTTCTTGGCTATGATATGCTCAGTTAGAGGGGTCCACTTGAAATCTTTAATGTTCATGGTGCGAACGTCGAAGAGAAAAATAACACAGATCGCATGCCCGGAATCCCAAGGTCTCTTCATGGACAACCACCCATAACCACCCTAGGTGCCACTGAAAAGTCCTTAACCCTCATTCTGAACATGTCCATGTCGGATTGCAGCCGATGAACATTCACCAGCAGCGCCAGGCGTTCTCCGGGCACTTCTTCCAAGCTGCCCGGCACACCATGAAGCAGGTCGCCATCTTAGGCAGACCCCAGGGATGCGGACAAGCCAATGGCCCAATGCCAAGCAGCCAACTGGGGATAACTGGGGGGGGGGTCATAGTGTTTTTATGCGTTTTTATCATCCCAAAATAGGGGTACAACATGGTAGAACCCAAATTACCCCAATTTCATAAACCTCAAACTGGGGGATGCTTTATGAATTTGGGTGAAAAACACATTGCCGAAACCTCCCGGCCAGTGAAGTGGGATGACTCTCCTGCACCATGTGGCAAGCTCCATTGGTCCATTGCCGGCTCGGATTCACTGAGATTGACATGGCTGAACTTAGATATTCTGTAGTTCTTCAATATTGGCATTGGCATATCATATTCATATTCTTCAACTTTCCCAATGTATGATAAAATGTGACCATAAGCAGCGTAATATCCCCATGAAGCATACCATTCGACCACCATTTGGGTTGAGTAAATCCCAATCGTTTGTAATCAAATACGTTTAAATATCTGACCAAAAAGTATTGATTCACAATTATTTTCCCATTGATATCCCATTGCAAGTATGAGTAAATCCGATAAAATTCCCATGATATATACAGAGTATATATATTTATATATATATATATCCATCCCCGTATTTGATCATTCTTGTTGGTTAAATCCTCATTCTTGTTGCAAGGTAGGACCCCAGTTGTAGGCTGTTTCATGAACCCCAATAACTATGTGTGTATATATTATATAATAATATAATAATATATATATATATATTATACATATATATATATACATATATATATATATATCAAGCCATAGTTGCCATAGTTAGCATAGTTATAAACCGTTTTCTCTAGATTCTAGAATTCCTCTTCCCATTTGTGATTCAACAAAACACCATGTCTGATTCTGCAATTTGTTTTGGGGACGGTAAAACATCCCCCATCACCGCAGAGCTTGCAGGCAGAGTCACTGAAGGACACGTGCAAATTCCTTCGTGGAAACACCACGAAGATCTCGCCGGCGCTGTCGCGCCTGCGGCACGAAGATCTCAGCAAATTCTGATGATCTACCAATTTCTACCAATGGCTAGATGAGAAATATCCTGAAAATATAGGGGAATATCGGAATACCATGAGAATAAATCATGAACATGGGGGAATATCATGAAAATTTGTGACATATAAGTTGAACATTGGCTGAACATTAGGGATTTACCCTCAATGTTATGACATGTTAAGAGGGAAAATCATGATTCGCATTGATTAACATGCTTGCTTTTCCTGGGATGTTCTATCCATTTATTGGGTAATGGACTAATCGATCATTATCGATCATTATCGATCATTATCGATCATTATTAGCCTTTGACATAGCGATATCATGGGGATATACTGGGGATTTACTGGATTTTTTTCGGGGAATATGGCCAAACCATATGAAGATATTCATAGGTTTACCCTGGCCCTGTCATTTATTGAATTTCTCTTTGGTTAAGAGAAGGACTCCCAATTCATGGATGATCAAACAAGCAGGGTTTTGAACACGGCTCAATGGAGGTTACCTGATACCTGGATATATGATAGATAACCAAGGTCACAAACAACCCATGTATACACCAGTTTTATGACTTCTAGATAATCACCCCATATGGGTATAGATAGTCACTATTCTCCTGGGTCACAAACAACCCATAGTCACTATACCAGGGTTCACCATAGTTTTATCATGTTTTATCTGGGATGCACATCGAAGTTTCTTCGCGCCAATGACATACCAAGTTATGGCCAAGTTTCAACCCACCCAAACACTGGGCAAGCTATAGGTTCCATCGTCAATGCGGTTAACCAACGAACAGATTTGTAGCACATCTATATTAGACCTCAAGGACAAACATATATATATATATATATATGTATATATAGCAATATCGTGATGCTCAGGGTTTCAGTAGCGTTTTGTTTAGTTCAGACAGTGGTTTCAACCCATTCCAATCGAAACATATCATCATCCCATGTACAAATGCACAATATGTATATATATATATATGTTTAAATACATCAACCAGTACTCAGTGGTCGTAGACCTACAGTATTCCTATTTTAGATGGTTGGAGGACTGCCATGAATAAATCATGGTAAATCCTCATGTTTAGCTCGCTGAAGATGGTTCGATCTCCATCAAATTCAGTGGCTTAAAAACATTTAAAAACCACCCGAAAAACGTCTCTGCCCGCCAACCTCAAGCGGGGCTCATCTCGCTTGGGCCCATCTGGGCCCATCTCCAAAGTGGGCTGGTTGAAGATCATCAAAGGAGCACCTGAAAAAATGGTCCCCTGATCACCAGTGAAAACTCGTGGTGAAAACAATGGATGAACATCGGGAAATTTCATGAAAATTCACCAAGTGTAGATCCTGTTCCTTGGGAAGCTGCGTCTTTTTCATATATCTTTGGAACCTATCTTTGTTGGTGTGCAAAAGGGGGTGAAACGTGAAACAAAATGGAACATGAGAAAATCTGCACTGATCCCCATGAAAAAAATGCTCAGGAACTGAAAGGTGTCCCTGTCCCCTATCTTTTCATATCTCTTTGCTTGAAACCAAAAAGTAAGGATAGCTGTCATAACCCCAAGAATTGCTGAAGAAATTCCTACTTTGACTAGGCAACTTCCACATCTCACCAGCAGTTGCACTCTGGGAATGGGCCAAAAGGATTGCCAACAATCAGAATGGATGTCTTAATACCAACAATGACCAAATTTGCTTTGTTAAATTATCTCTACCCATACTTAGATGTGCTTTCCTAGCAAGTGGTCAGTAAGTAAGTGGTCAACAACCATTATAATATCATATATATATATATGTATATTGTAATACATATTATAAACATACGTATAGTTATTTATAGATACCCAATGCAAAACCACATCGAAGCCATGGCCATCGATATTCCATGGGTCCCCTGGGTTCTGCCTGCATCTGTGAAGTACGTGGCCGTCCCAATGAGGGGATGCACCACCAAGTCGCACTCATCCAGCAAGTCCTCGTCCTTCGGCGAAGCCGCGAAGCCGAGCCGGGGAGATATGGAGGTTTCCTGAGTCATGGTACATCATTAACCATGGTGATATAAGAAACCCCTAAGTTGGGATATAGGGAATATAGGGGCCCTATTTCTATGGTTCTGGAGGTTTCCTGGGGATCATGGGGGTTGCAAAATAGGAGTTTCCATGAAATAAATCAACCAGCTCTTGGGGATCTCCCATTTATGGAAACCCAAGATCTTTGAAATGTCAAAACTGTTTTCTGAACATGAGGGCACGTAAAACAACAATAGATTTGGGGCACAGTAGTCACCTTGTCGTTTGGTCAACCAATTTTTTCGGTTCAAGTTTCAGCCCGGGACTTTGCAAGTACACACATGTTCAAGCACAAACACAGAACGGTGCTCTAATTACAACTTTACCCCAATAATCCCAATATTGAAATGAAACCTCAAACAGCAATTTGCAACCAGAAAATCATCGTCCAAATCCAGATTCGAAGCAGTTCTGCAATTGATTTTGTCCAAACCTCAACCCCTCAGTAGCCAACTGCTCCAGTTGCGCCACTCCTTGTCAAAATGCCAGTTCATCCCTCGTCGCTCCTGGATGCTGTGGGTGATCTCGTTGATATCACCGTAATCCATCCCTTCCCCTACCATCCACCATTAAACACCCCGCAGAAACCATGGGTTTTTAGTAGGGGATTTCAACATAGTTGGGACATCTTGGGACCATTCACCATAAGAATCTTTAATATCAACGGGGGAATCCGGGATTGCGACAATCCCAAATCCAGCATGAAACCAAGCAATTGCCATTTCCAGTAGGCCAATCTGGAAACCAAAACGAGTTCTTCCATGCTGAGTCGGAAGTACATGCTATCGCTGCTATCCTGACCATGTTCATCCCCCATGGTTATCCGCTATATCCCACAGGTATGTCCCCATGTCCGCTGTATCCCAATTTATCCCTATCTTGTCCTATCTTATCACCACTATGCCACTATGCGCTTTGCTAGATGTTGGGCTGCGGTCACACCACTATTATTGGGCGTCCTTTTACAGTATGTGCATTATAATTTCCTATTGATGTTGGTTATGCATCCCATGATATGCCAATGAAATCCAACTTTTGACCATGGCCATGGCACATATATAAATCATTATGCATATTCCCATATATTCCCCATTCACGGCATATTAAGTTATATAATATTTCATAAAATTCATGAAAGTTCCCGCAAGATTCTTCCTGAATGTGTCCATTGATCCCCATAGATGACTATGCCTATTGAATACGATTGATAAATGAGTCACTTTTATAATGTTATATACCCCATTGGCCATCATGTTTAATCCCATGGCTGTAAGTCATTATTTCATGGTTTAAATACTTTTGGCTTGAGATGAGTATGATTAAATGGTTAATATATGTTAATATCCCTTTCAACCACCATTATTATATCAACGATTAAGAGAAGACTCTCCATAAATCAATCCCCATTTATCCACATGGATATGAATGGGAACACATTCCCATTCAGATTGTTCCATCCCATTAAGATCCTCATTTATCCACATCAAATATGCACTTCCAATGTTGTAGTTAATCTAATTGCTCTTAAATCCAAGTTGTTTCCTGGTTAATCATGTTCAAACATGGTTAAAACTCATAAATTTCCAACATTATTCCATTCATATGCCACAAAATCATCATTGTTGATGATGCGATCTCCATTTTAATCATGTTCTCACGCATCTCCCATGTTTCCGGGTGAAATCTCCATTTTTCACTCCGAAAAACCGCTGCAGCTCCTGCGTTTCTCGGCCACTGCGGCGCTGTGCCCAGAGCTCTGCCCCGGCGGCGTCACCCAGCGCCTTGAGCTTCGATGACCAGCCCAGGCGACGGCAGTGGAAGTGGAACCTGGCGCCAATAGTGATTTATGGAAATATCTAGCTTACAAATATGTATATATATATATATGTATATAAATAATATAATACATATGTATATATATATATATTATATTATTAAGTACATATATATATATATACATACACGTATAGATAGATAGATAGATATAGATAGATATATCGGGTATAAATGGTGGATTTTCATGGATTTTCCCATAATAAGTTGGTTGTGGTTGGTTGGGTAGGTCCACACCTAAAATAAATCGCACTGATTTCAGCTACTAGTTGCCATCATGTGGTTCAACACGCAAGGTAGCACCCAGCCATACCGTGTGACTGCTGGGATGATTCTCCACTACTGGGGCCAGCAGAACACAGAAATAAAAGGCTCGGATGCAGCTGGATGCAGTTGGTACGGGTGACTATCCATGATTATCTGGTTGGTGGTTTTAACATGTTTTAACCATCTTGAAAAATATTAATCAATGGGAAGGATTATCCCATATTATATATATATATATTATGGAAAATAAAAAAATGTTCCAAACCACCAACCAGTTCTGGTGTTGTTAGGCTTGACACATTCCTGACATTTCGCCCACAGATCCCACAGATCCCACAGATCCCACAGCACACGTCCAAAGCAAAGCGCTGGAGAACGGAGCTGGGCTTCGCAAAGGCTGGGATCCAATAGCTGCACGAACCTGTCCACCCAAGAAAGGGTGCACTTGGTGGTGTGGTAAACCCCATTTGCGCCGATATAAAATGACCCATAGTATCCCCCAGTTATGGTTGGTTCCGCTGGATGTTGGTTGGGTCAAATTCTTTGATGCCCGAAAAAAACCATCCTATTGTTTTTCTTCGATGACGTAGGAAATGAACATCAACAAATGAGCCTACTATGGATTATGATACAGCAATATGCAAGAGCAAAGTAGATCAAAGTACCAGGCAGCTACTTCTGCCCTCTAATGGAAGCCACTTAGACCCAAAGTGCCAAACGGTCACTTACAAGATCAATCATGCATAAGTGACCTCGTTTCAAGAATCCTTAAGTGACCTTGCCTGGCTGATCACATGATTTCTGCGTGTCACTGCGTGTCACTTGCGTGTCACTGGGGTTTCGAGGTGGGATGAAACGAGGTCACTTAGGACCCTGAAAAGCTCACTTAAGCCTTGAAAAGGTCACTTAAGGATTGGCTGTCTGCGTGTCACCTGCGTGTCACTTGCGTGTCACTGGTAGGCCACTTTTTGGCTCGTTTCCTTAACTGACCTCTTTCTGCGTTTTCCTTAACTGACCTCTTTCTAAAGGCCACTTAGCAGAAAACACAAACAAGGTCACAAGGAATCGTCTGGTATATATTGTATAACTCATTATAACTCCCATGTCATGACCAAGTCACCAGGAAATTTGTGATGGCTCAAATAAGTGAAACATGGTGAAACCAACCGTGGAGCCGCCTTTCGACAAGGCCTTGGCCGCTGCATAGAGATCCTGGATCGTGGAACGAAGCCTCTGATCCAACAGTCTGCGAACTGGAAAACCACTATGATCCACTATGGCTAATAAGTTTTAACTGGTAATTCATCTACAAACAACCCATTTTCCCATTTTCCATAGCAAACTGTTAGCCAGGGAGTAGAGGGATAAAATGGCCATGGCCATCGTGATGTGCCTCAGGTACCCAGATGGTTTCAGGAGCACCCAATTGATGACACATATTCCACAATGAAAGAATTCTGCGGTGGATTTCCCATGGGGAAAACAACAGAAATAGCTACAAAAATACATCCACTCAGCTATTTTGTTTGCCAAAATTGCGATGAAAAAACATCCATGTTCATAGTATTCTCCATTATAAACCCATGGAAACCTCCATGTATCAGGCCCACCATGACCATGCGATTTCACAGTCCTTGTGCCTGACGGTGCTCGGAGGTCCATTCCACGCCTGTGAAGATGATGTGTTGGGATACACTCGGAGGTCCCATGGTCAAAATCAAGCAAGATTGGGAAAAAAGGCAAACCAGTATCCACATTAGTATCATTCATGTATCCACGCTATTGAGCACTAAAAATGATCAACTAAGTTCATTCAGTGGGATCAAACACAAAACGGTCACCTGGGATCATCGTACCCACATGGGTTTTGACAAATTTGGGTATGGCCGGGCTCAAATATGTCGTACACACCCTGAAGTTGTCATGGACCTTTTGGGGTGCGAGCTTCATCTCTGTGATACTTCAACTGAACTCTCGAGTCAAGAGAACCAGGTAAGACTGGTAGGACTATTTACATCATTTTACATCCTATAGTCTGGTGTGAATTGCAAGGGTTTGTCACGTTTGACTTACTATATCCCAAATAAAAAGGAATTTTCAAACCACGCGTGTATAGGGGTTTATCAAATCATTCAAACACAGCACGTTGAATTACTCGATTTGATTATCCAATATGAATTTGGATCATATCCCAATAGGGTACACATATTCATATTATCATATTTTGTTCATATTGGATAATCATATCCATTGGATAATCCATAGTGTACACAAATCCCATGGTTTAAAATCTAATTGTAAAGTTCCCCCTGAAGCTTGGACAATCCACATCAAATTGATGGCTATATCATGCTATATCATGCTATATCATGCTATATCCCATTCTCCTATTCAATTGGTTGGTTTGACAAACAGGATTTTAAGAACAACTCCATACTTGCTGCTTGATATTCTCATATATATCTCATATATCTCATACATCCCATGGTTTGTTCTTGTGGATTCCACATGAATTGGTTGAGACTCTCACCGCAATCGGCCGCAATCGGCCGCAATTCATCCCGTGTCTGGCCTGGACCAGTGCTTTGCTACGCCGCAAGCGCCAAACCTTGCCGGAAAAATGCAGATTGATGTTGCAAAGGTGAAACATCTTGTTGTTTAGATGTAGAGAAACGTCACTCAAGCAATTTGGAAATCGGAAACGACCAGTTGTAGTTGAACATGTTTTCGTATTGCAACAAATTCAAAGTTGCAGATCAAAATTTATGAATGGTGGTACTGTACTGGTCAGTTTACCCCGCTTTTGACTGGTTGTAACGGGTGTCCATCACCTGATTAACCGGTGGTCCCATGTCCCCAAATAACACATGTTTGACCAATAAAGGGGATGAAATTCATGATGAAATCCAGGATTGAGCCAGCACCAAGATCAGAAAGGGAGGTGAAGAAGAGCTAACATGAGGTATGTAAGCAAAAACAAGACCGTGACTATGGACAAAACATTATAGTGTATTCGCGGGTTTTCAGTTGAGTGTCCTATCCCCAAACAAAACCATGTATTTAACGGACGATTGCGGATGCCGGAATTGTGGTTTTAAATTGTCCATCTTGAGAAGCCAGTGGAATTGGTTCATCCTGGTCATCCTGATCAAGTTTTCGTGGGGAAATCCCCACAGATCCCCGCTTGGTGCCATTTTGTGAACATCCAATAGATGGTGCCAAAATTGACATCTCAAAACGATGTGGGCATTGTGTCCTTTACAAAAGAGATGCTGAATGCTGTTGAATGTGGTTTCTGGCATATTTATACTGTTGTTAAAAAATGACAATTCTGAAATGCATCCATCTACATGTACAGCTGTTGCCCATCTCGTGTTCAGTTTTACATGTGGTTCTTTCATTTGTCACTCATCCTCATCCTCATCCTCATCCTCCTCCTCCTCCTCATCATCATCATCATCATCATCCTCATCATCATCATCATAATAATATATAATAATAATATATAATAATAATATATAATAATAATATATAATAATCGTATATAATAATAATAATTCATAGAGAGCGAGGCATATGTATAATACACATATGTATACTACACACAAACACACCTAGAATGTGCTCCATGCAGGAATTGGTTTTGATGCCGTGTGACTCGGGCGTCAATCTCCAAATCGCTATCTGAATCCAACTCAGACTCCTGGGCGCGTTTCACCCATGTTCAACAGCAGGTCTACGGTAGATTTTAGCAATGGGTTTGTCTGAAATGTGAGGGAAAAACCACCGACATTATTCATTATCCAAAATTTGGATGTTTAAACACTGGCTTATCATATTTTTGCTCCACTGAATGGGCATAATTGGAGTATGTTGGAGGTATATCCCATGCTCAAACCAACTCAAATTTGCAATGGGGGTAACTACTGAGCCTGGCAAAAACTATCCTAGCTCACTCTAATCTATACACTACCTGGCTTACCTTCTGAATATATATATATATGTGTTCCTCTATATATTGCCACAAATCAATCGTTAGCCCAGCTTTGAGGTTGGCCCAGAATGGCCCAGACTGCATGTCATGCAGCCATGGCCTACCCTGGTGCTACTGTAGGAACCACCACATAAGCCTCCAGCGTGAAAGATAAGTAAACAATAGTAAACACATGTAAACACCAATAAGAGGGACATCAATTAGCACAAGTCTTACTAAAACTAAAAAATGCAGCAATTCAGTTGCTCTATAGAGATGTATAGAGTGCAGAGTATGTATAGCATAGTATAGTTGTGTAGATCACACTTGACACTTCCTCATACCTGGAAGCCAAATGAGGCCCACAGCCCAGCCGCCTCGACAGCTGCAGGCCGACGCATGGCTGAGAACGCCGGGAGCAGGTATGGCTTCTGGGGATTTATGGGGTATGCTTAGGGGTTGATGATGATCAGTATACCTGAGTCGCGGGGAGATTTTAAGGCAAAGAACCGGCATCCAATGGGAGAGCCCTAGGATTTTGGAGACCAAAATCGAATTTCAGTTTGTGGCTTTGGTTTCTCAACAAGAGAGCAAGTTGATGTTGATGGATTTGACCTTGGAGATACAGTACCCCATCATTATATTTGCTCCGAGTCGGAAGTTTGTTAATAGGACCCGTTTGTTGGCTTCATATCCATTGGGGGTACCATTTGAATCCAAGCATGCATTTCCACTGTTGCGGTATACCGCAGGCATTGAGCCAGTGGCAGCCAGTGGGTCAAGGCCTAAGTTAGGGTCAGTGTCCACTGCTTTTTTTTGCCTGTGTGTGTGTGCGTCCTGCAAACATCATGCTATATAAGGCATTTTGAAAATGCTTGCAGCCTGAATCAGCCTCAAGTTTCACAGACATATTTCAACTCATCTGATCTGCCAAAATACAACAAACAGTGCCATGTACATGCATATAGCATGATATGACAAAGATTATATGCATGTGCGTGATGTTTTGAATAATCACATCACATCAAATCACATCATTCACTTCCAAAACCAGATCAACCAACATTGCATTGTGATTGTACTGGAGAACTGAAATGGATAATCCATTGTGTGCATGGTGATTCAAAATGGCAGCTACAATCTGCCTTTTCCGAGTGCACAATGATTCCAAATCCGGATATGTTCTGGGGCTACCATGGGGATAGCCGAATCCCTTAGCCGCTTAGCCTTTATATAGACAGTTGTCTGCTAGGCTAGGAAAACTGATGGGACACCCTTGAACCCCCCTTACATTGAACATGGCTACCCTTAGAGATGCGACACTCATGGTGACCTTGACCGGTGGGGTTGCGACAGTCCCAACTTTCTCTACCCATGTTTGATTCTATCCCCATGATGGTCGAATGACGGCTGGATGATTTGGGGCTACCCCCCATTAGGAAAGCTCACTTATGGCCCTTAGCACTTATAAATGGGAAACAGAAACATCCTGTAACTAGTTGGTTACTGGTTGGTGCTTTCAAGCCCTCTGAAAAAATATTAGTCAGTTGGGATGATTATTCCCAATATATGGAAAAAATATGAAAAAGCCATGTTCCAGTCACCACCAAGCAGTTAGTTTCATCGCCAGACCTGGTACATCTACCCTCTGGTAAACTAACATAACTATGGAAAATCACCATTTTCAATGGGTAAATCCACTATAAATCAGCATTTTCAATAGCTATGTTAGTCATTACCAGAGGGTATGCCATTGAGAACTGCTGCATGAAGCCCAGCCGGTTATAACTGCTGCGCGCCTCCCAGCGCCAGAACTTGCTCCGCAAGGCCTTCGGAGATCTGTTGGGCGCCGCCCTTCACAGTGCTTTCCTGGACAGCAACAAATAGAAACGACAGTACCCTCTGGCAATTTAACATAGCTATTAAAAATAACCATTTATAGTGGATTTTCCCATAAAAAAATGGTGATATTCCATAGCTATGTTAGTTTACCAGAGGGTAACAACTCTTGTTCAAAAATGGTGGTATTTGGTGGTATAGCAATCATTTAGACAAAATGAAAGCAAACAGTCGTGTCCAAAAATGGTGGTAATTTGTTTGCTAAAGAATTTGTTTTCCATTTTTTGAAGAGCTTTTACTTTGTCGAAAAAGATGGGATGGTTAATAATCGATTATGAATATGCTGATATTCATTGACCCAAACAATCAACAAATCAAAAGCAATCAAACATACTATTCAGTGACTGAGCAGTAATATGTTTAATGATCAGCCAGGGCTTGTGGTCATAGGTTCTATGAATAAAGTATAATTTTAAACACGAACAACCATATGATTTACCATAATTCGCCATAACTTTCACTGCCTAGGTCTATCTCCCCTTCGTCCAATTCTGGGAATTTCACCATCAAACAGGCCCCTTTCACGGCCAGCAGGATCAGCAGGTCCAATCCAAGCATCAAACAAGCGGATTTTACCCTCTGGTAATGACTAACGTAGCTATTGAAAATGACTATTTATAGTGGATTTTCCCATTAAAAATGGTGGATCTTTCCAGAGTTATGTTAAATTACCAGAGGGTAACCACAAAGATCCGCTGTTACCTTCAAATACAAATACTGTAATGGACATTGTGGATTCAGAAAAATCCTTTCTGAAAACTCTGATAATCCAATTTTGTCGGAGAAAAAAAAACAGCTGGCGATGGAACATAAAATATCCATATTATTCCATATTCATCCATTCTGAACACAAAAACCGTCTAATTACCAGGCTTTATTCCCAGAGACCTTCCTTTGAAAGGATCTAAGCAAATTGCCAGCTTCGCAACCAGTAAGGCATCACAGGATATCACAAACTCTCTCCGTCTCAAGATTTCATGCAAACAAAACATCGCACAGCAGAAGTATGCATTGCCGACTTACATAGCTCTTTAGGCTTGGACAAATCAGTATTCCAATATGTTCCGATGAATTTGTTTGGTGTGGGTTTTGAACAGCATTTGCCCGAAAAAAATGTTTGGTCAATGTTGGAGTTCCTTGCAGGTTCGTGTAAACAAGGGTTTCTGTGGGGCCGCTGGGCCAATCTAACTTGGAAATGGAAGAATGATTTCATGATTACCCTCAGGTAACCTAACATAGCTATAGAAATCCATCGTTTTCCTGGGAAGTAATTTACATGGTGGATGACGCCATATCCACGTTATCCATGCTATTGTGGGATTTCCAATGATTGTCACGTTTAAACAAACACATTGGTCTCCCCCATTGCGAAGGTAATGGCGGAAGGTGCCTGACCCTTCTCTTGTTCATCAATGTCAGACCATAAGCTATGGATATGGTTATCCATACATGTTATGTGTACATATATCATCATCCTGAAGTAAATAGAATATGGTTTTATTGAGAAAAAAACTGCTCTATCTACTCAGACTGACTGTAAGTAAACAAATAAATAAATAAATGCAATATATATATAATTATATATATAATTATAAATATAATTATATATATATAATTTTATATAGATATAATCATATATAGATATAATTATATATATAATTATATATATATATCCCCCAAAGTAGGAGATTGCACCAGATCCCCATTTCCCAGCTTCTCCTGGAAGCCATTGTTGATCTTCAACAGTCTTTCTACCTGAGCTTCCCCGGCATCCCAAAAGCTGGTGTTTTAACCAGGTACCCTCCGGTTAAATCACCATTTTCATAGGTCAATCATGGTAAATCATCTATAAATGGGCCAACTATAGCTATGTTGGCTATGTTGGTTTACTGGAGGGTATAGGTTCATGACTCCTCTGCATTTTGCTATGTTCTTTGGCAAGTCATACAATTCCCAGCTTTTTGTTGGTTCCCAGAAGCCTCCAGTTATCAAATTATGTCAATCGCTGGTTGGTGGTTTTAACCATCTTGAACAATATGAGTTCGTCAATGGGATTATCCCATACATGAAATGGAAAATAAACAATGTTTGAAACCACCAAGCAGCTATGAGTTTCATGGAAAACACATGAAAACACTATTAGATACTATTAGATGGTACAATGACATGGAGATCATTTGATGATTCCGCAATGGATTATATAATTCTCAGTGTCCCATGGATTCTCCCCATGGGAAACCGGGATTTTTCACCAATCCGCAGAGGTGCTCCGCCAGCGCAGGCCACGTAGTGCAGGAAGTGCAACCAGGAGAGTTCCTGTGATCCAAAAAAAAGCCGCGAAAAAAGGCGATGGACGGCGATTGATCTATGGTGTGTTTATGGATTGATGCTGATTGATGCTGATTGATGCTGATTGATGCTGATGTGGGCAAATAATCAGTAAACGTCAGTCATCGGTGCTTGCGACACATATTGATGATACGTCCGAAAAATCCACGAAAAAATGATGAGGTATATGATCTATATTGGTTGGCCCGGAGGTAAACAAACTGCTTGGAGGTCGAGCCACATGCTCTCCGGTGGGGATCACATATCCCATTTGGGAATGGTAACCATACCACCTGAAAACATGGTGATGACTGGGGGATGGTTCATGATTTTTGCAAACATTAATATGAACTAAAGTATGAAATGTTGCTTGCGGTTCATAACTTTGCTGCGGACTGTTTCGATTTTGTTTGAATGCCTTTAAGAAACACAAAGCCATAATCAACATATGATAACCACTAACTAAACCATAAAATAGGTTGTCATTGATAGACTTTTAAGATTAATTAGGGCTAGAAACAAAGAAATCAGAACCATTTCACCAAGACATATGATAGATAAATACTGAACCAAACCAAACTGATCCTGTACTCACCAACAATTCAGAAAAGAAAATGATCCAACTTTTTTTTTTCGTGTGTGGCTTCTGTCAACAAGATCACAGGCGCACCTGTTGTGTGATCCTGTGATCCTGTAACATCCGACGACTAAGGGTGCTTCATCACAATTGCTCAAGGCAAAATCACCATAATATCACCCTTGCTCACCTGAACAGTTGAGAGGAGAACTGGAAACGGAACATCGAAGTGGCCACTCAGCAACTTCAATATATTTAAGATAAGTTGGTTCAGTTCAGTAGATTTACTGTGGTTTATGATCGAGTCGAGTACAGTATGTGTATCTATAGATACATACATTACATTTACATTGACATTTACATTCACATTTACATTTACAATTACATGTACATTTACACTTACACCTACTTTACACTACATTACATTGTATTACATGTACATTTACATTTACACTTACATTTACATTTATATACATTTACATTACATTTACATGTACATTTATATTTACACTTACATTACATTTCATTACATTTCATTACATTTCATTTCATTACATTACGTACATTACATTATATTACACTACACTACACTACATTACATTACATTATACACTACATTGCATTGCATTGCATTGCATTGCATTGCACTGCACTGCATTGCATTGCATTGCATTACATACATGCATACATGCATACATAGACAGATAGATGGATGGATAGATGGATGGATGGATGGATGAATGGATAGACAAATAGTAAGACAGTAACCCCAGAATTCACATCGAACAGTCAAAATAAGGGGGACCAGCGGCCCCTTCCGGCCTCCGGTTCACATCCAAAGACGCCACGAACCATGGCAGTGACTAAGGCACGGGTAGCACCAGCCCCGGAGTTGCCCACCAGCTTTCCCTTGGTGGAGGGATCTACTGGATGACTGTAGAAAACAGTAAAGACATATATATATATATATAAGTATGCTATATATATATTGTATATGCATGTGTATATATGTATGTATATATATATATGTATAACATGTGTATATGTATATATATATATATTATTACAAACGAGTGGCTGGCAAAATTACTTACTACTTGCAAATGACATGGCCAAAGCCGGTGGTCCCCTATAGGTTGTAAAGGTTTTCACCCATATTTAAACATCCCAAGTCCATTCCTACTACTCTTGTCTACCGCTAAATTTTGTCATTTATTGATATAAGGGCACAATATGTCCCTCAAAGAAATTCAATTGCTGGCAGTTTTGGGGGGGTTGACATCATGATCATCCACTGTATTTTGGGGGCATTCCCCACGTGGGTTTAGAGACTTGTCTGGATCACATGCGATCAGTCACTCAGCTGAAGCAAAGCAAATTTGGGGAGTCCCCCAAAACTTGGGCATGATTTCCCATATCCATCTGGGTAAATTATAATATTTCACTAACCTGAATTAAGGCCATTTGGGGATGATTTCCCTTACTAACTATGATTATAGTGAGGTCGCAGTGAGGTCGTTATAATTTACCCAGATCCATAATTTATCCAGACATATCTAAAATTTAAACCACAACTGGGGACTGGGGAGCGAGCACGTGTTCGACCTGGATCAGCCAAGGAGCCAAGACTTCTCCAGTACTTTGCTGGTCCAGTCTGAGGCGCCCAGAGATTTCTCGAAAAGGAGGAGACGTATGTGCGCATGGATGAATATTGTGAACGCATATATATATATACTGGTTGGTGGTTTCAACCCCTCTGAAAAATATGAGTCAGTTGGGAATATTAGACCCAATATATGGAAAAATAAAACATGTTCCAAACCACCAACCAGATGTATATATATATATTATACATAGAAATAGAGAGAGATAGGCAAATAGATGTGTATATGCATGTATATAGTATAAAGAAGTCGAGCAACATGTATTGAACACACATTCATATAGTGTAAAAAAATACATACCTGACCTGGAACCCAAAGTGACTCCATATTCGGAGTTTGCTCATACAGGGACCATACAGGGACGGGATGAACTACCAAGAATCAACAAGTACCGAGTACAGCAAGCATCCATGGTTTCTATTACTCGCACTCACAAAAGGCGCAGCTTGAAACAAGGGATATCACTGGGTGTATTCACCAACAAACATGATGAACCTATGATGAAGAAACGTGGAATCAGCCTGATGATCCCCCAGTTGGCCCAGGGAATCCTGGCAAACACCGCCCCGACCTAGTCTTGAGGGGTCGTCGTGTGGGGGTAATATCCTATGAAATCACACCTACATGTCAGGGATAATTGGGTAAATCAATGACCATCAACATGAGTCATGATATAGCCAGGTATACTTACGATTTTAAGAGAGGCTTAACATGGCTTAACCCCACTATACCAGGTGTGCTATAGCCTCAATACCTGAAGTACATTACACTCGTCTGGATGCGTGCGAATTGAATGGGCTCGTCTATGTATATAGATAGATTAGCCTTTCAATCAGAGACCGCATGAAAATCATAAAACACAGACCAAACATGACCAAACCAACTATATGAAATTCCTCAATTGTCCCTTAAGTTTACGTGTGTAACCACATTTTAGAATCAGTGAATCTTTCAAAATCCCAACAATAGGACTTCAATAGGACATTTACCAAGCCCTGTTGAACTATGTTAATCTTTCAAAATCCACATGTTCATCATTTTCATGATGAATCCCCTGGTTTGGCTTCGTCCCGCACCAGGCGCGCCAGGCGCCTGGCAAACTTTCCAGTGACATCCATTGGGGCTCCAGAGCCTACACTGAGGCCTCGGTTTCAAGATGTCTGTTGTCATGGGGGGATAAGACATTGTTTATATATATATATATATGTATGAATAGATGACGGATATATATATATATCATGATATACACATGTATTTTCAAATTTCCTATAACATGGGTGTACATGGGGCGTGAAGATGCTTTTTTGGGGGATACATTGAAGATCAAGAGTGAGTGGTTTAGAACTCATATTGGGTCTACTGGGATTGTTAGCAATGTCCCCTATTGATAAAGCCATGATGATTGGTGTGATAACCCAGGAATTTTCGAATCCGGGGCTGACATGAAAAACAAGTTCCAGACCCATACTGCAACATCCAGCTGGTACACAAGAAACATTGTGCTGTACAGATTTCAATGCAATCGCATGTCCACTGTCCACACGCTCCTTGGACTCTTCATCAAGTACTTCAACTTTGTGCTTTTGATCGTGCACCCCAGTTCAAGTATATCAAATAAGACCCATTGACAAAATATGTATCTACCATAAACCGTCGATGTATGTGTATTCAATTCATAATATTATTATTGTTTATTATTATCATTATTACTATATACATATGTATATGTATATGTATATTAATATTATAGTATATTATATTATTATATTATATTGTATTATATTGTATTATATCATATTGTATTATATTATATTATATATATTATATTATACTGTATTACATTTGTATATATGCCATTATTAGCCAAATAATTCTAAGCTAAATGTTCGTTATTGAAGGGTGTGGTACTAACGAGACTCCACAACTTGGCTATCTAGGGGGTCTGGTTATCCTGGGTGTTTCTCAGCGACGCCAAGGCGCGGGCACGTAGGGTGCAGAACCAGAGAGTCAGTTGCACCATCAGCAAACCGCCCAAGCCGATGCCCGAAGGAATGTCCTGGGATCGGCCGATCAAACGGCCTCACTGCCTCACCTTGGTGAACATCTTCACCGGAGCGTTTTTCCCAAACAGCTTGGCGATTCCTGGTGGATCTTCCCCTAAACCAATCCATTGAAAAGTCAGAAAAAAACTTGGAGATACTTGGAGGAATAGCTTGCAAGCTATGTCATTGTGATTCCTCCATTAAATTAGCCAAACAAATCTGAAGAATACAATCATGTAACTTAACCCACAATCATCCCAAACAAAATCAAAAAAAACCTAGGCAGACTCTTGAATGTGGCGTGGGTACTGTATATAACTGGAGCCATTGATCTCCCTCCAACTGAATGGGTTTGAAGTGAAACCGAAATCGTTCGCCGCCACGAACGCTGCCCAAACTGGAAGTTAACTAGAGGGATATGGAAGGCATATAATCATAACATATGTATACATATATATATATATATACGATTATATATGAAACTACCAAGATACAACGACCCTATCATCTAATGTGGCTGAACTTATATGATATACCCTGACTTACAGGCTATAACTGTCTCCCACTCGCTGGCGCGAGGTTGAAGAAATTCATAATCAACAGATACCATCACCATCTGATTATTTAACATAGCGATGGAAAATCACCATTTTTAATAGGTAAACCATCTATTCATGGGCCATTTTCCATGGCTATGTTGAATAACCAGAGGGTAGATGCTTTGAGTGACAGTCTTCGTAATCGTTCAAATTGAAAACTTCAAGACTTGCTCCACAGCTCACCAATCCTGTAGAGCCTATCACGAGGCTATTGCTTTCAACTTGCTGTGGAAGCCTTGGGCCCAAGTCATCTTTGCACATGATCACAAAGCTTACTGCTATGGAGATGATACAGTATGTTACAGTATATACTTTGCTGGGGCCATTGTGTTTGTAGAATTTGCTGCATCTCAATGCTTCAGTATCTTGTAATCCCAGCCCCTAACATCAAACACCCCCCTAAAACAGTCTCAGATGTGTACAATTAAATCCTCCACTGAACCGTGGTTTATGGCGGGATTTGATATGAGGGGGAAGAGAATCTCTTCCCACAAATAGGACAATCTCAACCTTCAGGGACACAGTCGGCCGATGCCAAGCGTCACTGCTGTACCTTGAGACCATGTGCGGCTCAAACATCAACACCCGTAGATTTGGCATAAATATGAGATCATATCAGTCTCTCTGAACATTTTTCACTCATTGGTGGTATACCTACCCCTCTGAAAAATATGAGTTCGCCAGATTGGATCATCATCCCCAATCTGGTTGGGGAAAATAAAAAATGTTCCAAACAACCAACCAGTTATAGTTATAGTATGTTATATATAGTTAACCACCACATAGCCATTGGGATGATGAATTTCCCAACTGTTTCTGGAAAGTCATAAAATTCCATGGTTCCAAACCACCAACCAGTTCATTATCAATTCTGACTATGAAACATGCCACAAACGGGGGGTCAATCCCCCATGTTCAGGCACCTTTTGCGCCCCAGAAGGGGCAGCAACTCGCTGACGGCGAGTTAAGGGGATACTGTAGTTAACTATGGTGTAATATGGAGTAATACGTTAGAATATGTTAGAATATCGTACAATATGGGGAACACTATTTGTATATAATTCGGCATGTAATCACAAATCAAGAAAAACAACTGAGATTTTAGCATTCAAGGTGGTGCCCCAGGTCGTTCGCTACAGTAAGTTGCTTTAGATTCACTAGGCTTTAAATAGTGATTTTTTCACTACAGTAACTACAGGACATCCTGGCACCTTGTTGAGACCGAGATGCTGCAAAGGTCCGGGCAAGCAGTGAAGATCTAAGATTCGCTTCCCAGCATAGTGCTGTGGATGGACTTCAAGTCCCAAATCCTCCAGGGAAAAAAAATGGCGAAGGTCCTGTGAGAACAACTGATCCGGATAATGATTGGTATCTTTTGCAAGATGTCTTATCAATTGTTCTTGTTTCTCCCTTCTTCGGATCAGTTGTATTGCGTATCTATATATATATATAGAGAGATTATGATTATTGCAAGGGGAAGTGAAAGACAATATCAGGAGGAGGTGGTTCAAGAGACGTGATCTATTGGCAAGCCATGATCTATTCATATCTGTTCCAAAATTGGGCGCATCCACGTTCCAATCATATGACCATCAGCAATGTGAAGTGTGATAAACCAAATGCCATCAACCTGTCGTTAGGGGCGGACATGTTGACAAAAACAACCCATTGCTGGCATCATTGGGAATATATAGTTTATTTATGTGGTTTAAAGCGCATCATAGCCGGACCAGCAACAAGATACAGGGTAGCATCCTACAAGATAGAAAATACCCTAGTTTGCGATGGAAAACCAATGAACACATCATTTTTACTAGAACAAATCATCTAAAATGGGGGCCATATTCCATGGCTATGTTAAATTACCAGAGGATAAAGTCCTACAACGTGGGGTCCCTCAGTTATAAGATGTTAATTATGAGTATTATGAACCGTCGTTACGGGAGTTATAAACCAACTTAGCTATCTAGGGGGCCCCACTTTCTACTTTTCGCCACCCTTCTGGCAGTGGGTTCTCTAGTCAAAACCATGCCTCGATCAGTTCCCGAATCTGTGGTTGCTGCTGCTTGGGAGCCTAGGACCCAGTGCGGTTTTCAGATGGTTTTCTCCTGAAATTTGAAATGGGGTATACGATGGCATACGGTATACCACTATGACTTAAATGTGAATAGGTTAATTATGATCTGATGATTAAAGCAAGCTTTGGTTTCTACTGTATTGTACAATATTGTACAAACACAGTGTGAAGTGTGACCGACGAAAGAAAAAAAACTAAAGGATTGCCCCACCTATATATATATATTGCACATGTTGTAGTATTCCAAGACACATCCTAACCTCGTGTTGACCTCGTTTTCCAACTTTGTCCCGCTGTCAGCTTTAGCCGTCCACAGTGCTGAAGCGTGCATCAATACCAACATATGAAAGACAGCAGGGATGTACATCTTTCTTTTCTGAATCTTGATGGTTGGTTAAGAAAAAAAACATGTCTGCCCTTCTGAAACTAAATGGTAGATTTTATTGCTCTATCCCCATTACATATGCCATGTATATGTCCAGTTTGGATCATTTTCAGGCCACTCCAGTGAAATGTACAGTACATGTATGTATATAATATATATATATTATATAATTATATATGTATATGTGCGCTTATAGAAAAAAAAACATATACTAACCTATATGTATCTATACATATCCTGTATACACATTTAAACACATCATATATCTTCATGATATTCCATTGATTTTCAGCTGGTTTCTTGCCCCGATGCCGAGGTCGGGGCAATCCACTGACCGCCGAGGTCGAGACCTCGACGGAAAAAGATTGGTAATTTCACCATGAAGAGTTGGGACTTGTACACCATCAGTTGTGATATTCAGGCCAGCCAAAAACGGGATGTCAATGGGAAAATTATGGTGAATAATGGTTAGATAATGAGTATTTACACATGAACATTGGAGATTAAACCAACATTCTTTGATCATCCAATGGAACATAATAATATGTGGTTGGTCAATGGATCAGTTTAGGTAAAATCTTGACTGAACACCATGGAATCAAGATGATTCAACCGCATCAATTGCGGGATGTTTTCTGTAATTTGAAAGGACAATTGTGGCATTGACAATGGAAAATGAGGACTTTCTCCATCTCCGATTGATGCTAACAGACTAATGAAGCAATTATATAATCATGATTCTAATAGGATCTAATAGGTACAGTATATAAGCATGCAGCATAGTTGAGATTGCAACAATGGTTCTGATGATTAATGATTCTAATGCATTGGTTTTGTTTTTTTGTTCGACTGAACTTATATTCTTCCACCGCAAATCAAGGGGATTCAAGCACAAAATGTCCCTTCAACCAATAAAGGGATATCAAGGTCACTGCAAGCTGTTAACCCCCCAGTTGTATAAGGTGGTCTATAAAGCCCCATTAAGTATATATATATATATAATATAATAACATATATCTGTCTAATTCTTTATATACCATGAACATCCATATATATATATGTGTGTCTAATTTTTTATATACCATGAACCATGGTCAGCCTAGATATAAACCAACGTTGCCAAACGATATTGGAAGTCCACCAAGCCTAACAGAGTCCCTTCAGATCCCACCGTTTTTCAGTTTCAGCCCAGTCGCGTTGATCTCCGAAATGCACCTCTGCAAACATCGGTGGTACAGAAATTCATGGGATCTACCCTCTGGTAAACTAACATAACTATGGAAAATCACCATTTTTTATGGGAAAATCCACTATTAATGGTCATTTTCAATAGCTACGTTAAATTACCAGAGGGTAAACCAAACAATACCTTTTCCCCAATTGACATAGACCCAAACTAATCATCCATTTTTAGGAGGATTGACTTGTCTTCCAATGTCTTCCATACACTCAATTTAGCAGGGTCTGTGTTATATAGTTGTAGGGATGTAAAAGATGTGGGCTGATGTAAAGCGATCCCAAAATGGTTGGTGATTGGATCGTTGACCTGAACGGGTTTTTGTTAAATGGCACTTTCATACAGGGCACGTTGAATGCAGAAAATAGTATGATCAACGGTTATGGAATCAGATTCTACAATGCTCTGTGTATTTTCTCGACACCCTTGCCACAAAAACGCTCAAACGTAGTAAACATATGTAAATATGCTATACATGGAACATATATGATTTGATGTTCCAATGAAATTTGAGCTAATTTTGGTGAGGGCCCATCTTGGTTTTCAGAGTATATACACCAGCACTGTTTGGACAAGGCCTCGCTATAAAATAACGGTCCTCCAGAAGCTATGTTGCACGTTACAACTGGGTTATCATGACATCTTTTGCAGCTCAAATCCACAACGGTTGATGTTTGAAATGGGTTTGCTTAAAAACAGAAATATCCAACTTCCGATTGTTTATTAAAAGGTCTCCTCATTGAAAAGGCAGTTTCGGGAAACACCCCCATTGTGAGACAAAACCCACCTGATTCATAGATAATTTTTTTACACGTAAATTATTCACTGGTTTTGGTGTTTATCCCCATATCGACGAAGCATATTATAAATGCCAAGACTTACAACTTAAATAAACAAACATATACTTAATTAGATCACCATTCAATTAATATCCAATGAATTCCAATGATGATATAAATTCCACATGTCACATATCAAATAAATATATGAATATGTGTGTCTCTTTGTTACATGGTAAAACAAAAAATCTTTGCCTAATCAAAATGTGGATTAAACATCAGGATCCCGATGTTTAACATCAACATTAGTCATGGTTCGGGTAAGCCCGTGGTTTTCGGGTCACCAACTTTTTGAGAAACACTCTCATCTTCCTCCCGAATTAGGTGAAAAAAAAACAGGGAAACAACAAAAAGACCCACCACCGACCACGTTTTTTGACGTTCATATCAGCTTACATAAATCAACTTAGATATAAACCAATGTAACTAATGAAACTGGATGTAACTAGTAGCTTGATTCACTGGGTTATATAGTAGACTTTTATGGTCTACGGTATTACCCTCTGGTAATTTAACATAGCTATGGAAAATCACAATTTTTCATGGGAAAACTCACTATAAATGGCCATGTTCAATAGCTATGTTAGTCATTACCAGAGGGTACTATGGTTGATCAACCAAGTTATAACTGGAGGGCCACCGAGGCACACTGTAGGTCCGCCCGCCCACCCGCTCGGAAGCTTCCAGGACACGCACGCGGAAGCCCTGGGACGAGTTGTGTGGAAAAAAGGGGGGGCAAATCCTTTGGATATCCCATGGAAACATAGGAATTTTGAGTTTCAGAACCGGTGATTTTACTGGAAAACTGCGGATTTATATATATATATATACAATATAATTATAGTGGTTATATATATATATAATCATATATATATATATACGTATATATATAATCATGTATATATATATAATACGCAGTGAAATTTGGGATTGAACCAGTAACAATGGGGATTCAACCTTCGACCAAAACTGCGTTTAGGAAATTTGAGATCAAACTTATTGGGGAATCAATGATCAAGACGGATTGACCCTGACACATATTGATATATATATATGATACATCAGGCACTATTGAAAACTAGAGATAAACGTATATGGCAATATAAAATACCCTCTGGTAAACATACAAAAAACTATTGAAAATGGCCATAGAAGTAGTGGATTTTCCCATTAAAAATGGTGATTTTCCCTAGTTATGTTAGTTTACCAGCGGGTAAACAATTGTGACTTACCTATCCAAACTACGGATGTTGCATGATTTTGCCATTAAATATGCGGCTTTAAGTAGCAAAGATAGGGATGTAAGCCGTCAGAAGGCCCACCTGCTAAAATCATGGTGAAAGTGATGTTACACGTCTAATCTACAAACAAAAAGAATGAACTTGTAAACCTGAGTGGGTTTAATACTGGGCAACTCAAAAGAGTACCTCTCGTGAACAAGGTAGGAGTGATGTACCCAGTACCCATTGCGGGATACCTATCCTGAAATCCACGGTGCACCCTATCAAACAGCGTTCTGAACGTCAGTGTGGTTAGATTCCGAAATGCGGGAAGCAATGAAATGTGCCGGATACACGCGTATATGATCGTATATGTATGTACTCAGAATTAAAGACAATTTGCGTGATTGATTTTTTTGTTCATCTTGGAGGCTCCCAAAAGTGCACCAATTCGACCCGGGGATCCAGCATGAATCATGGTTGACCGTTTTCTTTTCTTCCGGTGACCAATTATGATGGCCCTGATATTGCAGTTGATCCTCCTGGCCATTGTAAAAACACCTTGATCCTCGACCCATTTGCAAAATGAGTAAACGGACCTTAAATCTTCACACTTTTTTGTTGCTCGCCTGTCTCAAATTGAGTCAAGGATCTAGGTGTCAAGGTCTAGGTATAACATGGTATGAACATGTATTAGCAGTGTATAAACATGGTGTTACTTTGTTCTGAACGCCTGGCCTGTTTCAACAAGTCTCTTGCACACAGCAATCCACCTTGGCCACACCAGCTTCGACGGATGGTGCTTGAGCGATACTTCCCCCCAATCGCTACTACAGCATAGTGGGGATATTTAATAGGGGTTTGTATATATAATATTGCATGTATGTATGCATATATGTCTGTATGTAATGTAATATAGTGAAATGAAATGTACTGCAATCAATGTACTGTAATGTGATGTGATGTGATGTAATGATTGTAATGTAAAGTAATGTATGCATGCATTTATACTCAAATACAAATCAATATCTGAATGGCGGACAAAATTACTTACTACTCGCAATGGACATGGCAAAAGTGGGTGGTCCCCTATCGGTTGTGAAGGTTTGTACTTCCATGCTATGTGCAAAAATAGGGTATCGGTAAGTGGGCGGTCCCCTATCGGTTGTGAAGGTTTTCACACAAAAGTGATTGTCCCAAGTCCACTCCCTAATACTTTAGTTTTTCGCTAATTTTGTCAGTTACTCATAATATATATATATATATACATGTATTATGTTACATTAATCCAACAATAATCCGCTGTAGTCAAAAGACCCACAGGAATGTGAAAGTCGCTGGGAAGAATCATAGACTTCCTTAGGGATCGTCACCCATTCCAAAGACGTGGGGTCTACTACATCAGGATACCGGACTTGCTATACTACTATGGTTGTGACGGAAAATGAGGCAATTACATCATGTTTTTGATGAGAAACCAATGGAAAACATAAGTCATACAACAGACTACAATCAAAATCAGTAATTGTAAGTAATAATTCTGTAAGATTAGGGTATCAATTTGGACTATGGTCATTTCAGGTCCCTTATCCATTCAAACAAGCGGCTAATGCCAGCACCAACCACGATGACGTCCGACATGTCCGACTCATGGCCCATGGCGCCAAGCAGAAAAAATGGGGGTTATCTGACTGGAATTGATCAGTCGGGGCCCATGACTGGATGGAAACCTGACTTGTTGCTGTGCATCTAATGGAACCGAATACCGAATGGAAGCCTATAAAAGGATCAATTTGAAATCAGAAATCTTCTGCTAAACTATGATATTTCTATAAAAATAATATTTCTATAAATAAAGGATCAATTTTCTATAAAGGATCTATTTTGAACTACAGATCGTTTGGGGGTCTATTTTGGATTTCAGCTGACTTATCCCTGCCGTGGATGGTTATGCCCGCCGCCCGAGCATTGCCAAGAGCTGGCTGGCTTAAACAATTCTTGAGAGGTGGGATGCCAAAACAGCAAAAGATCTCAGACGCTGTCAAGGTTCCCAACCTTTTGATATGGGTATGGATCAATACCTATTAATACCACTTTTAGGGGAATGAACATCCATTTACCAGCTATTTTGATGTTCACCAGGGGTACTATTGGTCTTGACACACTGCCATATCTGTAAGTCAATCCCGTTTCCTTCAACCCGGTGTGAAATCAGATCTAACTGACATGTCCAACTCCATCCAACTACATCAACAATACTCTACACTGTTTCGTCATCCAAGTGAACGTCGCCATGACAACATACTGAAGATAACCACAGCGTGCGGCCGGACGTTACCCGAGATTAGATGATTTTGATGTGGCCAGCACGTGCGGGAGAAAACCCCACAGATTATCCAAAATTGGCAGGTCATATTTTGGTTGGCAACAGCTTGCTGTATGGTTAAAACATGTTAAAACCTTGCCAACCATAGTGCTTGCATAGATGGTTCAAACATCAAACAACAATTCACATAGTTCAACTGCGTTTGCACTAGTTCACCGGCAAGATAACTCTCGCTGGCAAGTCCCCTAAAGACCTGGTTTTCTTGTCCCACTTGTGCACATGCTTTCTTTTATGCCAAGCCGTTTTCTCTCAGAGGCGTCAGATTAATATGAACCAATGCCATTATATGTCTATAATTCTATATATATATACATGTATATTATAAATAAATATGTATATATATATATAGATGATATCATTCAGACTCCAGTTATATCCCCCTATCCCCCAGTTTTTTCATCACTTCACCTTCCATGGATCCCCGGTCGGTCGGTGCCAAGAAACGCCCAGCATCCCCAGGATACTGCCGGAGGCACCCGCTGAGCCAGCAGGGTCTGGCGGATGCCAACGAGCTATGGTCATAACATTCATCCCTATTTATATAAATATAATGGTATATATAATGGTTTTTATATATATAAACTATAAATATATATAATATATATATAATGGTTAAGTATGTGACTAATATATGTGTAAACAAGAAATTATATAATGGTTAACCATGTGACTTCAGAGCAGGTCTACATATGTATATATCTACACATAGAATACATACGTATATATATATATATATATGTATGTATTATATGTACATGTGTTTTTTCATTTAATTTACCCCCTCTTGAAATGGTCAGCGAACCAAAAAAAGACCTGCGACGTGTGGTACCAAATATAGCAACGTGTTGGCTGATTGCGAATCAGGAATCCATTTCGGTACCAAATAAATATGGAATCTCTCAACTTAGCCCCTTGCCACCTACAAGCAGCATTGCAAGCCCGTGGTGCTTAAGACACCTCACTCTTGCTGGGGCTCGGTAGGGACTCTTGCTGGATCCTCAATGAATTTCTGAGGAACTGCGACTTCCAAAAGACCAAAAGAATCAGAGGATCCAAAAGCGTTCCGCACCATTTCTGCTGCTTATATCAAATTTATTCACTTCATTATGATAAAATAGTCCCAACTATCGGTTAGCGCTCCTTCGCTTTGTTGGTCCAATCTTAGTGTAGGGTAGTGTTTAATCGTGTTTACTCAAACAAGTCTTATAGACTTATAGACATCGATTTTAGCTTTACAAATCCAATTTCCTGATGAATAAACTGGAAGATCTCCACTAAAGTAATTGGGTTTGTCCGAAAAAAAAAAAAAACTACCCTAAGATCAAGAAGTTTATATCGTTGTGTGTCCCATTGAAAATTGTCATGTCACTCGAAAGATCTCCATTTCTTGGACAAGCCCAAACTCATATTGTTGGTTGACAAAAATCCCATAATTACAAAACACATCTACTACAGCACCACCAAATGGTTCCTTTCACTCTTGTTGGTTTTTAAATGTAATCTCTGAGTTGCATGAGGGCTATATAAATAGAAACAACATTTTTTGGACGAAGAAAAATCAATTCACCGCAATACCGTTGGTAAAATTCTTGATTGCTACTATCCCCAGTGCATGCCCACTTCAACCCCATATTGTTTCCATTATACTTATGATCCCCATTATGGTTCCAATATTATCCCCACCCCACTTGATCCCCCGTATGTTCCAACGTCATCCGCATTTTATCCCCATGAATTCCCATGTAACTCTTGCCCAACCTGCCCAACTTCGCCGTGGCCTCGACGCCTTCTCTTCCATAGCAGCGAGGCAAAAGAACCACCAATGCCCTGAGCTGCCCGGGGCTATCATTTCATCACAACAGACAGCTAACAAGCTCTTATTGGGTAGGTCACCCCTATGTGCTGTTTGATGGTGTTTGGTTCAAGGCGAATTGGGATGATTTTCCGGAATCTGACATTCCACAACCTGCACTTTTATCAGTTGGGTCAACGTTAGCCAAAATTTGGTACCCTATACGTGTCTTAAAGTTTGACCCTGACCAAAACGCCAAACCTAAGCGGCTAGAAGTCAGAGTCAGAAAAATACCAGGTGAGAAGGACTAGCACAAGAAACAATGATGTAGTATGGATTGCAACTCATGAAACAGTTGTACATGTGCAACCAATCCTAAACTTAAAGTGATAATTAGTGATAGCTCCTAAACTGAACCTTGAACATATTCAAACCCCGTTTGTCAAACGATTGTATGTTCTAACTTGGAGAAAGTTACGACCAACAAGTAAAGGATCGATTGACAGATTCGCCATGATAAAGGAACATACTCAACCAATACCTGCTGCATGCGTATACTAGTGTGGATGGAAGAAATCCTGCACCAGTTGATAGGTGGCTGATCCCATTATTTATAGGGTTTCAAACATCCAAGGTGGTGCAGGATTTCTTCCATCCACAGTAGTGTATAAGTACTTACTCACAACATAGAGCCATTTGTGCAACCACTGATACCAATTCTTTGGGTCCGAGAAGGGATTCTTTGATACCAGTGACCACCAGTTGCATCGTATGCTTCAAGAGGGTAACTCTCGGTTTTGCTATGGAGGTGTACCATGTGGTGCCCCATTGTTAGCTATGTTGTTTTGGAACTAAACAATGTAACTAGGGTCTATCGTTTGTATCGACTGTATCCAACTAGTTAACGGAGCTTATAAACCATAAAACACATTATTGTGGATTAATCTATCCTATTCTATCCTACTTATTATACAACTTAGATATCAACCAACTAATGCGTCCTAGGATATTTGAGCTAACCGTTATAGTAACATGGGGGGCACCACATCCAACAGAGCTGTCCAAGCAACGGCCATCAAAAAGGCGAAGAGAAAACGCCCTGCGAAAGAAACAGCCAAACAGCACGGTGGGGATATGACGGGATGGGACAAGACATCATACATAGTAGACTTAAAATGATATAAATCAATATAGTTCCCTATAGTTGGATATATGAAAAAGGATAATCCATGATAATCCAGGATATTCCCATATCTTCATGGGGGATACAATGGGATATAACATGATACAACTAATTAACTTGATATGATATCGTATATAAACCTCTGTGGATGCAAGTGCCTTCTGGTCAAGAGCCTTCACATGTAGTAATTGAATGCATAAATAAAAATCGCACGTGATAACAACAATCAACCATCATCAATAGCCATAATCAGCAATAGTAATACTAATGAGAAGCATTACTGATGCTAAATGACAATGTAGTGTATATATAATTAATATTAAAACAAACAAAACATATCATGATGAACATGCTGGAAGGGACCCATCCACATTTATGGATTTCTTGGGGTCATTGGTTTGATCCAGTCCCAAATAAAATCACTCCGTCGCAACAGTGTTTGTAACACGTTTCTGGTTGATGACCAAAATGCTAATGTACTACTACTAATTAATCAATGCAGCTACCATATCTTGTGGATTGCATTTTGATTTCAAAAAATTGGCCGGATGAAGTCGGGTTGTGAGTTGGCTGCCTCCAAATGATAGGCTATGTGGTTTATAAACTGCTGACTTTAGATGCGAAATTCCTTCAGAAGTTCTTGGCAAGGTGATATGATATTCCTATGTGTCCTAGGGTCAAAACATCAGATTAATGAATGGGCTGTGGTCATCCCACCATTGGACCATCATGAATGGGATTCCTGAAAATGGTTTTAGACATGGCCATCTCCCAGATATGGGTATATTATAAATGTATATAGTCCAAGTTTTGGCAGTGGGACAATATGGGACATATAGGTACACACATCCTGTAGGTCTAAATTTTGAAGCCCTTCAGCAGAGTCGTTCGAGGTTTAGCCGTCAAGAGATCCAAGAGTGGAGCCGCACTAGTAGTGGAGAGTGAAAGTGAATCATGGATGACTTCAACAGAAATGATACAAACACCGGGGTGTTTTTTTAATTGGGGTCCGTCCTATAAAATCGAAAACTTCAGTCATTTATTTAAGGTGTATTAGGGGAAAGCTTCTTCGACATCCATTGTTTGGCAATATTTTAGTTAGATTTAAAATTCAAGAGAGAAGTTAATTGATTTTGACATCGAACATGTTAGTGTTTTCAATTAAGGTTTCAAAGTTAGTATTAGGGGCAAGCTTCGCACCCTAATACTAAATACCCCTTAATACTAAAAACTGCTCCAGGTGTTTATTATTGGAGGGGGATGGTGTAGTATTAGGGGGAGAGGATTATACGCCACTCATCAACTATTACCCCACTATTTTGAATCACTATTCACCTAACGGTTCAATTAAATTCAGTACCCCCCCGAATTAAGATGGTCTAAAGATAACGAAATGCTGGTAACTCCGTGCCATCCTGCCATCCATTTGGATGGAGGAGTAAATAATAAACAGAACTACTTGGTCATGTACGTATATTAAAAAATACATATATATATATATATAAATACTTAGTCAGGTATAGAGCGTATATAGTGTGCGTATATATATATATATATAGATGGTCACCACCCCCCTACGACCCCCCGACATGCTGTTTGTACTGGTATTTAATACATATATATATATACACAGATATCCCAGTTTTAGAGGATTTGACCCCATTCTGACCCCACCTTTTTCGTATCCCACTCAAACTCCTGGTTTCCACCTGGACCCATGAGTCGCTCAGCGAGGCGGCCCAAGAACCTGGAGGATGTTCAAGGCCGATGGGGACGATTCTGTTTGTTTCTAGTATTGACCGGCCAGTTCTAGGGCCATCCAAGTTTGATCCATGTGTATATATATATATACATATCTATATTATATATATATATACACATTTACATATGTATATATATATAATACACACCTTTATACCATTATAATCCATACCAATTATTATCCTATATTTATACATAATGATTACCAGGATATCTCACTGGGAATTCAGCACGACCCTTTCAAAACATCTGGCGGTAATGGTGGACCACAAAACTGCCCTTGGGTTCCACACCAAAGACAATAGACATTCACCGCCAAATGGGACCAGCTGGTGTGGAGGAACAAGCAAGCCACCTGGGCATGCGATATTTTTGTACAGGTTGAAGATGTTGACTTCCCAAAGTGGGAACATCATTTGCACCATGGTCAAGCTACATAGGATTATATAAGTGGGTATGGTCATGCGACCCTTATAAATGGGATTCTGTACAATGGGCGGGTATACAGAGTCCCATGAAGAGTGCCACCGATGAACATGGTGGGATGAACATCCACTGTCGTGGCGCAAAACATCATGGTGGATGCTGCAGATTGAACAATGGTTTGTTGTGAGGGGGCTTGAGCTCTTTAGTTCCACAATTGCCAAGAATTACATGTGGTAATCATGACGTCTGCGATGGCAATGACAGAAAGGATGATGATTATTATTATAATGATGATGATGGCTATGGTGATGATGAAAACAATGCTGACCATGAAGATAACGGTAGCTATCATCAAACAAACAAAAATCAAAAAACATGAATGTGAACGTGGCTATGCTATGATCATGATCATGTTCATGCTAAGATGAGCCTGCGCGCAAATAGGTCTTTTGACATTTCGACAGCGTGCTTTCTTTTGACATGTTGACATCGTGATTCGACGTCGTGTCTCAAATCGGGACATTGCTGTCTCAAGAAAAAAACACACATCCTCTTTACAAGTCGACTTGTGGGTTGTTCTACCCGTGGCTGGATAGAGAGAATCCGTTGTGACGAATAGAGCCAACAGAAATTCAAGTTATGCAGCACAAACAATTGGCAGTATCCAAAGGGACACAGTCTCAGCGTCTCAGCGACAATAATGATTCACAGGAGCATCGTACAGAGGGCAGAATCAACAGCAAAACCCTACCGCCTCATTACGGTGAGCTTCCTGAACATGGAAGAATTGAACATAAAAAATGCTACCAAATGCTGCAAGTATCTGGAGATAATCCCATCCCTTAATTGTATAATATTAAAATATATTAAATACACTCCATGTGGACCTCACAATGAGTAGACAATACTAAACTAGGGTTGCAAAATGTTGCTAGGGTGTATTTAATGTGAGGGGGAAGATGGGAAGGGACTATCACCAACTAATTGAGGCTCTCGAGCAACCACCAGTGACGTTGTAGACAGAAACATCTCTCCCTACAGCTGACTTTGTTTCAGCCCTGGGCTCCTCATTGGAAGCCCTTAAAAGGTGGGTGTGGGTCTTTGCATTGGATCATACGTATTCCTATATGGAATCTCATAGCGCTCACCAAGGTTCATCCAGCTCCCAATATTGGATGCTTTGCCAATTGGAAAAAAAACAAAAGGGCAACCGAAAGTGAAATCACCACATTTAGAGATTGCAGAAACACCAAAAAAGATCTCATAACGATGCGGTCGCAAAATCTGATGGTGCAACTGTGCAAACCAGCGATCCTAAGGTTTGACCCATACCCAGGTGTCGATGAAAAAAACCGGCGGCATGGGATGCCCAGACTTGATTTCCAGAAGGGATGGGTCAAGTCGTGCGCTCGGTTGTCGTGGGATGGCTTCCCAAAAGTGTGATGCTTTACTGGCAGAAATGATCTATATCATTCTATATCTATATATACTATGCTATGCAAGTTGATGTACTCCATAGATCTCCATAGCGTGTCAGAAAAAATGCTGAACCTATCGAAATCTAGGAATCTAGGAAGTTGGCAAAGGGCTTCAGGCCGGGCTTCCAAAGTTGGCATGGTTTCTTCAATGCAATTTCGTAAGAAAAAATAAACAATACGCGAGAAGGGAACCAGCATCACAACATGAATGGTTCAAAAGTCACTTCCAGAACACAGATGCAATCACGACTTGGTTCTTCAACTTTGTTTTAGAAGCTATGCAACTATTGCTGCGACCTAGTATCTAGGGTTGGTTGCTTTGTAGCTATAGAATATAGCCAGCTTAATAACATGCTTATGTATCCTTGTCCCATGCCATTTGTTTACGGTATATTAATATACTGCTTGAACACACCCAACAAAAACCAAGTTAAATGTCAACCATGCATGGATGCAGTAAACATTGATTCATCTTCATTTCCATGTCATTATACATATCTATATAGGTATAATGTATATATATATATATATGTACATTTACATGCTTCTCTCGTTAAATGGTTGTCCAATTTGGGCAACTCATCCGCTAAGACATGGTCGGATGGGCCGCTGATCCCAAATGGGTCTGAACTCGCCATATTTACCTTAAAGTTGGTGATATCACCATATATTCCATTTTTTTCATTCCATTAAGTCATCTGAACTTAGTTGACTTATATCTTGTTATAACATGTTATAACCTTTTATCCTAGTGGTTAACTCACCACTTATCGCTTCTATCTTCTACCCCCATCGTCATATCCCATTGATTAAGTTGGTTAGGCCATGTTAAACCCCTATAAGACTTGACCCATCCGTCGATTTCTCTTATCCAATGGCGCCCTTTGAACCCTTGGAAGCGCCGTCAGAAGGCTAAGCGCCAAGCCTGTGACTTGGCAAAGGCTGGGATGGGTCCAAAATAATGAAAAAAGGGGCTGATGAACGCTAGTTGAACTAGCTGGTTGTTGTGGATTTCAGATCTATATTCCAGTGGTCTCATAGCTATTAAGCTATCTGCAAGTGATGTACCCATCAAAATTCATCGGTTTTTTTTCTGAGATACCCAGCCTTACCCAGCCCCCCAAAAATGGTATTGAATATGCTGGGTCTCAAACTAGTTACTAGTTTCAAATAGCCCAAGTGGTTCACCCCGTTCATCTTTCACACCTTTCACCGTTTTGAGATTCTTGAGGTTCCGGGGTGACAGGCCTCGTTTTCCTCCACAACTTTGGTCTCACCGCAGTCCAAAAAGATCCGATAGCCGCCACTGGGAAGGAGCCCTGATGAGTGAAGGCAGCTTTTGGGGGGCTTCCATCAATTATGGGGGTACCCCATGACTTTGGACACCTTAATATATGTATATCATTGTACCAGTATATCAATGTAAGACTATAAATGGTTATATTGGTATATCACTGACATAGAGGGAATTCATCTATTAGCTATGAACTTATGATTGTACCATAGTTAGAAGGATATACTGGGTAGTATCAGCCCCTATAATCTATAACTATTTCTATTCAACTTACTTCATTGGAACTGCACCCAAAAGTATGAATAATTCGCATTATGGTGGGGATACCCTCCGGCATTTTAACACAGCTATGGCATCGATAGCCCATTTTGCAGGTGAAACAAATTGGTCCCAGGGTCCACCATTCATTCAGCTGGCGATTCCAGTTGGGTTTTTTTACACAGAAATCCCGGTTCGAAAAGACGGTGGAACCCTTGGTCCCAGATGATCCAATTTGGGAGCCTTTTGGTGTTCCCATTGGTGATAGATTTGATGAATCCAAGTTCCCAAAACTCTTCTGGAACAAGTTGGCTGGGCTAAGGTGTGCAACTGAAAAGATCGATTAAAAAATGATTCAGATCTGTCTGTTCGATGGACATTGATCCAAATTGATCCTGAATGCATTGGGATTGCGTACGTTTTCAGGACCTGTTGGATCCCCGGGACTCTGCGGTTCTTGGATGCAAGTAGACTACACTGGACTGGTGTGCAATCTTGGTAAAACAAGAGGTATAAACCATGCTTAAATATGGCTTGTTGACTATTGTTTTACTAATATTATTACTGTAAAGTATCTAATGCTCGGCCAATCATTGGTGGCAAGAACTTCTTCATAGCAACTCCAAAGTCCACGAGGTGGGTCCTGCCTGTCAGAACACCTGCATATCGCTGCCCGTTGCTCCTTCCACGGAGAAATCAGAGGCAAAATAAGATGCAGAAAAAAGTCTGACGACATCCGACTATCTTCATATATGTCTGAACATCAGGCACTCCTGCATTTGGGTTATTAACAATCATTAGCCTCCCATTAACAGTCATTAACACAATGGTTGGTCAGAAATGTCCCATTAACAATCATTAACATGGCCATTTTTGAAGGATCCTCCCATGGTCCTGGCTGTGTAGAAGAGCCTCTGTCCGGGGAAGGGCCCCAGCGGCCTGTCTTGTTTTTTTGTCAGGTTGGACACCTGGAAAATATGAGGGAAACCATGATCTATACCATCCTGGAAATACGTTTTGATCTTTTTGGGGTTGCTGTAAATATCTGTAAATCAGGATTTTTGCTGGGAGACTCACGGTTCTTGATATTCTTGGGCTTACAGTCTTACACTAAATGTGGGCTGGGAAACTCTGATTGTAACTCCGTGGCTCCCCATTTTGTTGGGAATATGGATGCAACGATAGCTTCTTAGCTCGCTCCATTCATCCCTGGATAGCAAATACACAATTACATTGGATAAAGCAACATATCCAGGTGTGTTTGAGGTACATGTATTATTATTGGTTGCATATCCGTTGCATATCCGTTGCATGCCGCCTGGCACGAAGCATTGGACCCAAGTGCGCGTCACCTGGGTCCCATCCCCAGGGGCGAAGAACTGGGCTTCTGAGGGCATTGCGTTGTCAATTTGACTCCATGTGCCATTGAATTCTTGCGTAGTTTATAGGTTTATTATATTTTTATTATGTATATTTGTGTATGTAATATGACCCCTGTTTTTGTTTGGTACTTTACCTATGGTTCGCCTCATGTGTTTATCGTTCACCTCCCATGTCATGCGTCTAACCCCACAAAATGCGTATGTGGGTTGTAGAATTGTGTGTACAATTGAATACACGTAGTGGCATCTGCAGTATATATTCTATGTATGTATATAAAAATGTGTGTGTGTATGTCCTAGATTCCTAGATCGGTTTAGGGGGTGTAACTTAACACGTCTAACCACCTTTCGCTTGTTACCATCTGCTATGGAAAAACCTCCGTCTTGGCGGCTTGGCTGTTTGCTGATCCCCCTACTGATGCTGAATCCAGGATCCGACGGTCTCCATAGAGCAGTGTCAACAGCTCATTGGAAGCATCCATTCTAATGCTTTACAAGGATTCCCATCCTGGAATTATCCACTCACCCAATATATAAAATATAGGATTATCAACCCCACACCAATCCTATACGTGGATGGGTCAAAACCTATCATTTCCATAGGGGACTTAACATCGATTCACCAGCTGTTTTTGAGTACCCAGATGTACCTAGGGTACTGGGGTTTTGACAAAAAATAGCCATATTTAATCAGCAACCATCACCAACCAACGTTTTTTGTTACCCTCCGGCTACTTAACATAGCGAACTGGAAGTGTTCACCAGTTTTATGATGTTTTATATATGTTTATTAGCAAAATCATGGTTTCTATCATCCACAAATGGGCCATGTTCCAGTTCCCTATGTTAAATAACCAAAGGGCAACTGCCTGGGAACTGGGTGGGCTCTTCGCTACGAAGGGCCGAAGAGAAGCTGCCGACGCGCCCGTGTTGCCGCCGGGAGAGGCCTTGATGGCTGGTGGTGACTTGCGTACATTGCATATCTCGCGTGTATATGTACTTGTAGGCTGTAACTGTATAATATATCTATATGTATATTGTCCATATGAAATATATATATATAATATATATAATATATATATATATATATAGATACGTGTTGTGTACTTATTGACTTATCTATGACAATCCTCAGTAAACGGGGATCAACCGAAAGGGATCACCTGGGCATCAACCAGTTGTCGTGATGCAGCAAGAATGGACACAGTGCGAAGATATGATCATTGCTGTAATTGCTTGACTGATGCATGGGATATCAATATATATATATGTTTTTTTTTTTTTTTTTTCCGGGGCAAAAAAAAAATCCAACAATGAATGGGTAAACAGTTAAACTACAAAATACAAAAACACCTGGACCCTAATGCA
>Ga0126342_10000160_pt1 | contig 53137 bp, 38 predicted proteins | sample Cyp1metagenome_FD_92528 | JGI IMG/M metagenome (GOLD analysis project Ga0126342, IMG submission 92528) | Coral microbial communities from Lord Howe Island, Old Settlement Bay, Australia - Cyphastrea 1 metagenome | ecosystem: Host-associated > Invertebrates > Cnidaria > Coral ...
CTTCTTACTCTTTCTCTTCTGATCTTCTCTCTGCTAATCTTCCTCTTCTCTCTGCCTCTGCCCTGCTCTGCTTTTCATCTCTCCATATTGTCGGAAGTTTGACTTCTAAACTTCCTTCGACAATATACAGTTTTACATATAAACATGTGGTTCTAACTATGATTCTTGACCCCCAAAAGAGAATATGCAACTTTTCGAGTGCCAGGATCCCAAAAACGCCCGCCATGTCGTGTGGTTTTTGTTGGCTCCGCACGGTGCGGAGGTCCCGAAGTGGATGCCGCCGTTGCTGCAACGCGTTGTTGCGGCCTGGAGCCCTGGAGGGGTTTGGACTGTTTTTTTTTTTCGGCGGGATGGATCGTTGGTGATAGCCTCTGGTCAATGGAGGTTTTAATGGGAAAACCATAGGAAAACCATAGTAACATGGAGGTTTACCCTCTGGTAATGGCCCACATAGCAAATGCCGCCTCTTGGCTTGGCGTGTCAACGGAGGATGCCTTGTGGGATTTCTGCTGCGCGCGGGCGTGCGGAGCCAAAGGGCTCGGCGAAGAATGGCTATACCTGGCCTTCTTCGTCGAGCAAGGAGGGCTCTCGCGGCTGCCAGCCAACAGATTTCTCAGACTTGCTTCCCTTCAGTCTTGCATTTCCTCTGCTCCAGATCGGAATGGATTTCATGCTCGTCTGAGGCTCGACGGTTTTTGTGCAGAGATGGGTATCCGAAAGGATGTCCTGGTGGAGAAATCTTTCAGCGTTCTGAGACGCAGCGGGTGGCAGCTCCGGTTCCACGTGAGCAAGGTGGAGGTACTTTGCCGGGCGCAGGCGTGCTGGTGTTGTTATTCGGTTTTGCTTGTGAGAAAATTTGGCGATTGCCCAACATACCCCAAATTTTGTCATTTATGCCGGCTTTTGATGGTTTGGGAAATTGTGGATCTTTCCATAGTTATGTAAAAGTTTACCAGAGGGTAAATCCATCAGAAGTATAGGGTAGTTTCATGATCAATCACCAGGTCTTCTACACTTTCAGATAATTGTTGGGGTCTGTGTTCTTCATTTTTTGAAAGGGCTGATTTGGAAGGACGTGTGGTAAGTTTTCCCCATGTCTTGGGATTTAAACATCCCCAATCGAAGGTGATTGCATCGCTGAATAAGATCTGATTTGGGTCAAACTTGGTGTACCCCGAACCTATCAAGTACCCACCAGGTTTCTGTGTTGTGTGGAAGGAGCTGTGTGATTTCCAAGTGGACCCTCATGTGAGAACCATGTCAAAATTGCGCAAGACTTCTTTGTCAGTGTTCGCGACCATATCTATTTACGATCCACTAGACATTCCTATGGCCAATTCCCGCTTACATGTGCCCGCTTATACCTTGAAGTTAAGCCCGGCAAGTGTGCACGAGCAAGATGGTGAATGTTGTTCATGTTAGAAAAAAAACAAGGGTAAATCATCCCTCAATGCTACCAATTGATGAATGGTAAAACAAATATATCAAACCATGGATGGTATATTATTGCCTTATTGCTTTACTAACATTACATGGTATTAAAATGTAATTATTAAACATACTCCTGATCTACAAGATGTACCCAATCATTCGAGTTATCATTCCGGTAAAGTCAGTTTGATTCCCCTGTGATAGACGTCTGATTTTTCCAACGCCTCTTCCAAGGTGTATCTTGCTGTTGTTCTTGCTCATTCTTTTTGTCCAGGGCTTACTGTGGAAAGCTCTGGACAAATGCCAGTTGAGGTTCTGGGGATGATGTGATTATCACAAACAAGTCATTGTGTAGGAAGGGTTATCTGGTTATCCATTATATAGATAGGATAGGATAGGATAGATTAGATAGATCGATGGATAGATAGATAGATAGATCGATCGATCGATCGATACACATATATATATATATACATAGATACATAGATAGCTAGATACATAGATAAATAGATGGATAGGTAGATAGTTTAGATATATAGGTAGATAGATTAGATAGATTAGATTAGATTAGATTAGATTAGATTAGATAGATAGATAGATAGATAGTTCGATAGATAGATAGATAGATAGATAGATCGATCGATCGATCGATAGATAGATCGATAGGTAGATAGGTAGATAGGTAGATAGGTAGATACATAGATCGACCGATACATAGGTAGGTTAGGTTAGGTCAGGTTAGGTTAGATTTGGTTAGATAGATAGATGGATAGGTAAATTGTTATTTAATCAAATCACCGTGGTGTCACTGCAAAATATGTTTAGTAAGGGGAATCGTCCCTCAAGTTTGAGTTTGGTGAACACATACAAGTTATCTATAGAAGCACTCGGTGTGCATGGCATGGGACAAGGGGTGAGTTGGCTAAAATGGGAGAACTATAGGTTGAGAGAATCATGTCATAGTCATCATATGATCCCAGTATTATCTCATTATTGTCTCTTTATTGTCCTATTGTTATCCCATTATCACATTGTTGTCCCAGTATTGTTTCATTATTGTCTCATTATCCCATTCATGATTTGTCCATTGCTATCCAGGTGTTATCCCAGTAATAGAAGAATTCGTGATGGAAAACAACGTGCCATCACTGGATCCATGTTGGGAAAAATGCATAGAACATATAGATATATAGATTTAGATTTAGATCCTAGGTTTGGGTACTTGGGGGGTGCAGCTGGAGTCTTTCATGGCTAGTACTGTATTACCATTGTTGGCTAACACCAGTAATTTAGGCTACAACCCCTATAACTATGGTTGTAGAATCACCCACTGGTGGAATTGCACCCCCCAAGTCAACCCAAGCGAACTACCAGTTGGAAGATATGGGCCTGTAGAGAAGCGGAGGTCTAGTGTTTCCTGGAACACTGTTTAAAGATGTACCCACCAATCCTCATAGATGCAAGGGTATTTCTGCCGGTGCTCAGTGGGTCTGTGATTGAATGGGGGCACTCCCTTCTTGCCAGCCTGGTGCTCGTAGTCTCCCTACGTGTGCTCTCTGAGCCAAGACAAGACGCACGCAAGAAATTCTTAGAGGTCATGGGCATAGGTCATAGTTTCATATGTTCATGGCGGCTTGATGATGCATAGCTGTCGGAGCACAGGTATCACAAAAACGGCACGAAGGCGTGGCCGACCAGCCGCAGCTTCAACAAACCCGCGGTAAAGACATGATCATTCGGAATGTCCGAACCATCTTCCCAGAAAAGTCGTGGCCTGAATCGGCTGGCACCAACTTGTGCTGCCAACTTTTGCTTGACCAGCGGGAAGGGACCCCACTCTCTCACCCGATGGATACTAGTTTGATAGGGAACACGACGATGAACTACCGGATTCAAGGGGTTTGCCCCATGTTTGGACAAACCTATATTCTAGTGCCACACTGGGAATGATCTTCGAAGTTTTTCTGGCTCATCACATATTGCATTTGTACTAACACCCGAGAAGAAACGGTTCATTAGTAGGGAGTAGATACGAAACCGGAACTTATATGGTCACTACACGAGTTCGCGGCCAAAATCAGGTAAACAAAAAAAATGTGTCAAACCTATTTATAAACCATCCCCAATGTTATCATATCTTATCATTAATGGTTGGCCCAATGATGGGTTGGGTTTACCACATTACACATATACGAAAACACCTGCAGCAGGCTCCAGCACAGCCATGATTCAAAAATCCCGGGACTCCCGATATCAAGTAAAGGATGTTTTGGAACTGTGATAGGCCCGCTTTTAGCAAAAGAAGATCAGATATATATGGCCCCACAAAACACCATAACATGATGAGATTACTAGAAGGTCGGGCTGAGAAATTTATAAGTTGATCGAATAATACCAATTAACGTCCAGTATACTAATTAAATCTAATTAACTACATATAGTTATAATTTGTTATAACCTCCATCAAGCCTTATTAACCAAGTTAATTGCAGCAACTTAGCGTAACCGCTGGGGCCCCCGCTGCTCTTGAGGTGGTACCGGTCCGAAGCCCCAGTTGCGGTGAGAACTTGATCCATCAACCAATGATCTTTCGAGGATTTCTTGAGGAAAAAGGTTTAAGCACCAAGAGTAGTGGTATTTCGTAAAACTACCCTCTGGAGACTCTGGCTATGTAACATAGCCATGGTATAGATGGCCCATAGAAATAGATGGTTTACCGTTTTTAAAAATGGTGATTTTCCATGGCTATGTTAAATAACCAGATGGTAGTGGGATATGTTTGTTCTTAGTGGGATATGGTTTTAGTATTCTGGTGAAAATGGTAATGAGAGATCACAATTTGGTGGTAATTATATTGATATGTAATTACGCTATTTTTGGACACATGGGAAAGGAATCTAGGAATATTATGGAATTTCTTCATCCAAGGGAGGACAATGTTCAACAGGGTCTTGCTAGCTGCAAGGCAAAAAATACAAACAGGGGTGAAATCTATTCTTGTTTCTCCAAAAACAAATGATAGGAAGGAACATGTTCATTTGTGGCAGGGATATCGGAAGGTATTTTCTGCAAGAGACTGGCGCTTGGAAATATATCATCAATTCATATCAATTCCACATGATTCATATATATATATGGATATATCTGGCATAAACCCTAGTTACAATTATAAACCAAGACAGCTAACTATTGGGCACCGCCTGGAAAGAGGCCTAGCTGAAGCACGTGTTACCATGTACTGTAATTCAAAACTCAAAGGATCCGTGTCATCTATTCAGCTCCGATCATTTGTGTATGATTTGTATGGTACCCTCTGGTGAACATACAAAAAGCTATGGAAAATGGCCATAGAAATAGTGGATTTTCCCATTAAAAATGGTGATTTTCCATTGCTATGTTAGTTCACCAGAGGGTATATTTCCTATATTTTTCCAACATATTCGATCCAGGATTGGTAAGGGCATGGTCATTCCATCCCGCAGAGCTGAGCTGGCTTAGCTCATCGTCAGGGTGTTGCAGCTGCTGCCTTGTACTTTGAGAAGAAGAAGGCAGCTGACAGCGCTTCGTCCGCTTCGTCTCGCGCGTTGCGAGGGATGGTTTGAGCCCGGAGAAGGGTTGGTTGATGTGAATCCAACCATCAGTTCCTACTATTTCCTGGGAAAAGAATCAACCACCTCTTTTTGCAGAGTAGGTTCCATCCCTATCCCTACCATTCAGACTAACTGTGGACATCACCATGTTTCATCAGGAGATCTTAGGCCTATTAAATAACTGGTTTAATCCATGTTTGATAACTGTGGAAACCATATATTTGTTTGAATAGGATGAAATAGGCTACGTAGTTTTCATAGCTATGTTAGTTTACCAGGGGGTACCTTGGTGATTCCTGGCGACTCATATTTTTGTGTTGAAACCGGCAGCTAGATATTGGGGACTTGTTCGCTTTGGGCGCAGGACATCGTTTGAAGCCACACAAAGGATGTTTTTTTGGTGTCAGGAAGTGAAGTATATCACCCAAAATGGGAAATTGAATGGAAACCATGATCCAAATTTGATGGTACCCCTCTTTTCAGACCAACCCTTCTGTAAAAGGAACAGCATTGAGCTTTTGTATGTTTTTTTTCCACTCAATCATCCACGACCTGAGTCCTGGCAAGCTCTGATTTGCTGACTCCCCAGCACCAGGGAAATCTGTCCAAGGAGAGCATCAATGGGAATTTCAGGATCCTAAAATGGAGGTAGGCCTATATAAGGCCTATGTAAGGGAATATCCCTAGAAAATATGCCCTTATATGGTACAGTACCTCCAATTTAGGATCCTGTCATCACAGCCAGGTCTTTCACTACATGGACAAGATTCCACCAAAGAAGGCGCCAGAATATTCGTACAAAGCTCTGGATTATGTTCAGGCGTGGCCGGGGGTTTTTTACGGATGTCATGAGAGGTTCATGGTGATTGGGGTAAACATTTGGAAATCGCACCCGGAAGTGGTAAATCAAGTCACCTCATGTGTTGATATTTAGATGGATTTATCTAATATTGGCTGGGACCTCACAATCCAAAAAATCATTTTAGCAGAAATATTTTTCGGGAGAACAACCTGGCGGGTTTGTCCAGAAAAAAATGTTCATTGTTCACCCAAACTATGGCATTTTTTTCATGGCGAAATCATGATCAACAAAGTGATTCAGAGCTGCTGTATTGTTGGACAAACCCGTAGCCAGCCATGTTTCAGTTGTTGGCTGGTACCGACCCAGGTGTTTTGGTGAGAGGTGGTATTCCCTTCAATGATTCAATGATGGGCCCTGCAGGCAGACTTTTCTTAGGGTTATCACCAAAGCAAACCACCCAAACATTGAACAAAATCATCAATATGGCGCTATTATTGAAATGGATGGTGCTTTACTATCTTTTTCGAGGTTATCACTAGCCACCTTGCCTTTGTTTGTAGGAGACCTTGCTAGAGATGGGGCATCATTTGAATCCTGGAGAGGCCGAGAATGCTGAAGAAATCCATTGTTTGACTGATAAAATTACTACTGGGTCCACCAACCAGATATTAACCACTTACCCTCTGGTTATTCAACATAGCCATGGAAAATGGCCCATTTATAGATGGTTTACCTATTAAAAATGGTGATTTTCCATGGCTATGTTAAATAGCCGGATGGTAAATGAAGTGGTCAACGATCATTTAGATATTCCAACCATTGATCCACTGCTTTAACTGCATGAACCTTGATCACTTCAATGGGGACTGGCTAACATAACGGGGAGCTGAGCCCACTTGCCCTTAATCAATGGGTCGGAACTGTGAACCAGCAATATGAATGGTTTGATATACGTATATACATATATATATATATATACATATAAATATAAAAGGGCAAACCACTTTTTGTTTGGTTTATTGAGCTATTCTTTAGGGGAAACGAATCTTCCAACCGCCAACTCTTGGCAGCGTTCATACTGCGCGGGTTGGTACCCATTTTCACGTGCAGGACAATCCGCACCTGGCGATGTATGTGCTGCCGCTTGGAGCGTCAAAACGCGAAAGGGAGGTGGCCAACTAAGGTGGTTGGTATAAATATACACATATAAATGCGGATACCCCAAAATGGATGATCTGTAATGGAAAATCCTATGAAAATGGATGATTTAGGGGTACCCCTATTTTAGGAAACCTCCATATTAATTATATATATATATATATACATATGCGAAAACGGGAACCAACTTGTAAAAGCAACGAAAAAGAGCACGAACAATGCAAAGCAGAAAAAAAACATAAAACATGGGATGCTCTTGGTATGTTTCAGAGTATAATAATCAAGAACAAAAATGATATGTGTGTATATGTTGAAAAAACAAAGAAAGAAACATACTGTTGTCTTTTGTGTATATTAGAATACTGGTAGTGAGCAACCACCAAAGCATCAACGAGGATACACTTTTAAGATTTAATCAGTAGAGCACCAGGTGAACCGGCAAAAGAACCACACCGAACTTGGTATTCAGCGAGAAAGCAAACAGCCAGCCAACAGGGATACACTTCAGGGCAAAATACCTCAACATATCAAACCAAAAGCATGGGATCATGAACTGTTGACACCAAAAGCAACAGCAGAAATGGATTGAACTGGATGATTTTTAGATTGATTGGATATGAAATTATTGGTACAGGCATAGGGTTTATGTGACCAAAACTGGGATGCAAACAATGACATAGCTATAATGACATGCTGGCCTCCGAGATTCATGGAGTCGGCTGCAGACGCAGCCGTTAGCACATGTTGTATTTTTGTGGGTAGTTTTTACCCTCTGGTAAACATACAAACAGCTATTGAACATGGCCATAGAAATAGTGGATTTACCGATTAAAAATTGTGATTTTCCATAGTTACGTTAGTTTACCAGAGGGTATAAACTAATCTGTCCATGATATTCCGTGGATTGCCTATAGACATCCACAAACCATTGTATCAGTGCATCAAACGACAAGATAGACTAGGGCTGTATGATGACTGTATGACTGTTTCAGGTCAACAATACTCATGTAAAACCAACAAGCCGCGAATTTCGGTTCCTAATAATGGCTGGGGGGTTCTTCAAATGAGGGATCCCCAAAAAATCACCATAGGTTTTTATACTGAAATGGTCATTTGACCAGGATGATTTGGGGGTACCCCACTGGAATGGTCAAGATCCTCCTTGAAGATGGTTACTGGTTACATTCGGAGGATCAACTCGTGGTCCACTCGTGCTGGGTGTTGGGGTTCAATCATTCACTGGGTTACCCGGCCTGGTAAACGTTTACATAGCGAACTGGAGAATCACCATCTTTAAGTTCGGTAAATCAACTATTTCTATGGGCCATATAGCTATTTTGACATAACCAGAGGGTATCATGGATTATCCACTCAGGGGACAAGCATGAAAGTCAGGGGACCGACATGTATCAGGGAGTTGGCAACCAGTTACTATGGTGCTTACCAAGTGACCCTGAAGTTTTACGGGAGTTGCAGGTGGCTCCTGCAAATCATCCAAAATGCTCTACTGGGCTTCAGAATCGCTGTATATACATGTACGTACAAAGATATAAAGACAGTGCCAGAGATTATCCTCAGTCTATTCTACCAGAAATGTCTTCGCAACTCTGTGGCGCACGATCTCACGAACTTCCGCACAAACAATGCTTCACTTTGAGCTGCGCGAACCGATAGAAATGGGTTCGGCAAGGTGGCAGTCTGGCGCTTTCCCGTGCTGCTACCCAGTCGACATGCAGGTCTGGGAAGGCAATCAGCTTCCAATGCGCATGGCACAGGATGATATGCTTTCAGACTTTCCAGGACGTTGATGGCCATGGAACCTCTTCCAGGTATGCTCCAAGGAGACACCAAGAAAAAAATGGTCGCTTTTAGGATTAGCTCATCCGAAGATAGGGGTCAATGAATTTGAGACACACCGACACACCCAGAAACAGAGAAGTTTGAAGCACAAAATGGTGATTGCCTACCAAGTCCGATCACGTTTTTTAAGCTATTTATGTCCATAGAATATCCATAGGAACTTGGTGCGCCAAGGATCCCTTCTCGGACACATGTCACGTCGGGAAAAAACGTACAGTTGGTGGGCCACACATTGATGTGAACGATGGTTTCCAAAGCCAAATGCATACCATAGTCATAGGTTTTAATGTATCTGCCATATACCGTTAAATCATTTGTAAACCAGCTGTACAGTCGTTTATGTATCCCATCATATCATATTATATCCCCATGAAATCCCATAGACATTGCCATGTTTTTTGGTGTTTCACAAGCATCCAAGAATTTGGATCCTTGAAGTAGACTATCCACAGCTCAGTCTGAAATTCACGGCTCACGGCTGAGATGGGACCAGTTTTGCCTGGCATTTCTCGGCGAAATCCCGATTTGTTTGTTGGTGATCGTAGTCGGATTATTCCATTGTTGCTTTGACATAAAGCAAGTTCTTTACTTGAGGGCACATCCCAGTTAACAAGCGGTCAATAAGTGAATCAACGGATATAAACCACATAGTAAGTGGATGTAAGTGGTCAACAGCCCATGTATTTCTGGGGCATATTCCTATATGGTTACAGATCAAAATTCTTGTACCGCAATAATTTTAGATGGTTAACACTAGACAGTCGACACGTTTCAATCTGTGGTGAGGGCTTAAATTTTGACCCATCCTTTTGCCCCGATGGGCTGAGGATCGCCGTGAGCTTGGTGTCCTTCTTGGGGATTTTGATCAGCTGCTGTTGCTCTGGACAGAGTGCCTAGCCGGAGGTCTGAAAGGTGTCGTTTTTGGTTGCTGAAAAAATGGATTTGGGGGATGTCATCATCAAACAGATGGGATTAAACTGTATTAAACTATCATTTGTTGATCTTCATGGATGATTTCTCCATATACAACCGATGGTCATCAGCCCATTTCCACAGGGGTTTTGCTATGTCCATGATGATAGGAAGTCCATTCATGATTGCTGGGATGATCATATCCTGTATACCATGTAGCTTGGCCAACTTGGCCATGCCCCGAACAAGGGTGGACAGGCATCTGACCTCCCAAAAATGTATGGTTTTGTACCTCAGCCTCAACCATCAAATGATGGGGTAATCCGCATCCATCTTCACAAAACTGAAACACATCTGGAAGATTAGAGCGGGTTCACCCGCCCTATATGTTTTGTTTATTCCAGGTTTGTCCAGAGCTAAAAGCCATGAACGATGGTGAGTTGTGTGCTGATAGCAATCGGTGATTCCTGGTTGAAGCAGTACCACTTTGATGGAGAGTGATCTGTTTGATTGCCATCCAAGTGTTCGAATCTACTTGATTCACGGATGCCTTATTTAAGGCTTTTGGGCTGTATGGACATAATATGACATAATATGTCTATCATATCAGAACAATGTGTGTGTGTGCTTGTTGTGTTGGGAATTTTGCAACCAGTGTTATTTTTTAATCACGCATGGAGATAAAGTCAATATAGAATGTTGGAGGTAGATGCAGTGTAAACATTCTTTTCACAGAAGCTACCAGCAAAAAGACATGGGTTGGATTGAACAAAGATTATCCCCGAATCTCATGGCGGATCATGTTGTTCTTCGTAGAACTTGCCGTTTTGTGGCATCCCCCTATTTTTGGGACCAGCCCATGAGACTGAAACCCAGTTTCTTCCAATGAAATGAATCCAAAGTCTGATTTTGCTGGTTAAATACAGGGATTGCAGGGGGGTGGCCATGAACAGCATGGGCCCAAGCGCACTTCTGAGTTTCTGAGCAGCTCAGGAAAACATCGGCCGATGGGATATGATTCGATCACAGAGTCTGGGCCCCGGAACATGTTGCTGTTCAGCATCAGGATGTAGGACGAAGCTTAACCCCTAAGAAACTGGGTCAACTCACTGGTTAGATACGAACTAGTACTGTAATTTTTTGCTATCAATGGCAAAAATCCTCCTAACCAGCTAAGAATTAGATTTTTGGCAGATATGGAAGATTCACCAGAAAATGGTCGATGTGGCTTCAAAAAAAAGTTGGGCAGGGCAGTTATCATTAATTCTTTACCCATCTCACCGCAGATGGGATCCCCGCCGTGACCGAACAGTGAACCTGATTGTAAACCAACCTCGCCATCATAGATACTTCCACACTCCCGGAACAAACTTGCTCAAAGCCCAAAGAATCCTAATCTTCGTTAAGTCCCATGAAATTTTCGTGGTCAACTTGAAATCTCCCTATGGATTTCTGGTTTTGATCACCTCCCGGGAGAAGTCCCCACTGGACCCGGGCCCTGGGAAAGGCGCGTGTGGTGCTGCTCGGCACGCACCACCTCTCGGATGGGGCGACGAGATGATGCCAGGTGGGATCCAAGGGAAAACATTGCAAAACCATGGAAGGATGTGCTTGGGAAAATGGGTTATCTACAGTTATGGCCATGGCTACCAGTTATAACTGGTGATTTCTAGAAGGGATGAGATACATTCTATAAATGGGGTTATAAGCTATAAGTAATTACTTATAACTGATAAATGGTGGTTTGGTGCTTTGGAACCATGGAATTTTGAATGACTTTCCATAGATTGGGAATAATTAATCATCCCAACTGACGAACTCATATTTTTTTCAGAGGGGTTGAAACCACTAACCAGTGGTTTATCTATGGGTTATGGAACAGCTTATGGAACATCTATGGCTTATGGATATCTATGGTTTATGGAATGTTTTTTTTTGAAATATCTGAGGGGTATAACTACCCATTTTAAGACACAACCATATCTATGCATGTATATTTTTAATATACTGCATATATATATATATATATATTTAATATAATACATATATATGTATATACGTATATAAAGAGATGGATAACTGGGTCCATTATGATGTCATTAATCTATATTTATAGAACATTACAGTTACAGATTTATATGCCCAGTTTAGTTGGATGACCATCTGGATTGATTTTACGTGTTATTCTACGAACCCAACTGTTGGTTGATTGTTTGTTCAGGGATTATCATAATCAATTGGGGTGATACAAGTTTTCAACCAACCAGCATAGTGAAATGACTGTTTTGCACGCTCCTATGTGTTTGTCTGGAAATCTCGTAGCTCAAAATCTATCGTGAAACAGGATATTTATAGAACATGATGCAGTTATGGCCATTTATCAGTTATAAGTACTAACAAAACCCCATTTATAGAATGTATAATCCCATAGAAATAACCAGTTATAACTGGTAGCTATGGCCATAACATGATGGGTGTGTCTGATAATATTCTCTCAATCCATGGATTTGTGTCATATAACCATTAGCACTCTTGAGATGGTTATTGCATGTTATTCGGGGGGGGTATCCCTCGTTCAAAAGGACCCCCCACTGAGATTGCGACATCACTGGAAGCACAAGCTCGACCACTTCAGGGATATGAGGTTCTTATAGGGACTTTATGAGCATTATCACAGCCATTATCCTGTAATCTGTCATCATAATGATTTTGGTTATCTATATATCTCAAATAAATATAATAAATAACCTGGAGCTATACCATTTGACAGGTGGTAATGATAGAATTAATAGGAATTTTTTTCTATCAGAACCATTCATCAAACCATTTATCACTAGCTGATAAATGGTTATGATGGGGAGCTATATAATTACTTTTACTACATGTTTTTTTTCATATATGATGATCATCATCAGGCCTGGGGATCGAATCATCGAATCCTCGCATCGGTGTGTTTCTCTCATGATGGCTGGTTAATGGAAGAGTTCACCATTGGCTGGTGTAATTCCATGCTTCCGAATATATACCCTCTGGTCATTTAACATAAGCATGGGATAGATGGCCCATTTATAGATGATGTTCCCATTAAAACCTCCATTTAGAATGGATTTTCCATGGCTATGTTAAATAACCAGATGGTATATCATAAGTTTATTGTATGGTTTAGTATTTGATAGGAAAAGTACGGGCAAACACCTCAATTCGCCCAAGTTCATTCTGGCATTCCTGAAAGCTCCTGTAGGGAACCTGTGCGTCATTCGTAACACCCTAAAAGCCTGACACCCTGCACCTGAAACACCAAGCCCTAACCCCTAAAAACCAGGGAAACACCGAGGGACAACCGTAAAACCTGAGCACCTAAAACTAAAAGTGATGTTGGGTGAAATGAGGTGTTTTTTTTCGTGTAATAGTATTTGATATCTTCACATTTTGGGGGGATTATTCAATGAGTTTCAAGCTGACTTCCATGATGCTCCCGTGGAATGCCCCAGGACGGCATGTTGTTCCTACCAGCCACTGCAACAAGTAGAGTCAGGACGGGGGCTGGGATGAAGTGCTGGGCAGCTGCCCTGAGGTGGTGAACGGTCGAAGGATTGCCCTCTGGTAAAAATTAACCGTTTGCTATGGAAAATCACCATTTTTAGGAGGTATATCAACTATTTGTATGGCCATGTCCAATAAATTTTGAACAATTGCCCATTGGAAAGCCAACTATTTATTTGTAAATTGAGTAACTAACTAGCCAATTACCCATTTAGATGGCCCATGAGTTACATTAGTAACAGTCATTGCCAGGCCGGGTAAATCCCATTCTCAGATATTCACAGGTTTTTTGTTTAAGCGAAATATCCAATTTTATTGAGGGATTGAATCCCATAGAATTGGATTCATGGTAGATATCATGCCATCTCATCCAGTTGTTAAAGGAAATAGAGTTATCAAAGCAAGAGTTTTTATGGTATTGGGGAAATATGCCCAACATCATCTATATTATATAATTCTATTAAACGAATAAACAATGTGACTAATCTAAGATATCTATGACATATTATGAAATATGTTATTATAATGGAATATATGGAATATATATATAGTTATATATATATGATTATCTATAGAATATCTTAGAATATCTATATGATCTGTTGCAGTTCACCGACTTTTCCAAGGTTCAGTTGTCGTCTCGAAAAAGCGCCAGGAGCCGGCGAGCCCTTAATGCCCAACGCCTCCGAGCTCGTCTCGAGGCCGGATGGGAGTTCTATGGTTTAATTGTACATGTTGGTTTTATATCCCATAGGATCCATGGTGCTGCTATATATGGTAACATGGATCCCATCAATATATCCCCTAGCATATATACCAACACCATGGATCCTATGGGTATAGATGACTATAAAGAACTGGTTGGGAGAACATGATGTTTATATTATGTATATTATGTATATTATGTATACTATGTACATATATATATACATAGATAATAGTGGTTTATTCATGTTTGATCAACAACTGTGTAATTGCATAATCATTAAACTTGAATATCATAGATAATTGTACAAGGTAAGGCCCCCTATATAGCTAAGTTGACGTATAACTTGGTTAACATTTTGGTTTATGGGGATATAACTACAGTATTCATGGGATTTGTAAACCAACAAACATAAATTGGGGACACCTTGTATCAATGGGAATTTCATGGGATTGTTAACCATTAGACATGAACATTTCAACGGGATCTGAACCATCAGAGATCGGAATTGGGATTGTGTGTCAACTAAAAGAGTGATTTCAGCAATGAATAACAGTACCCTCTGGTAAACTAACATAGCTATTGAAAATGGCCATTTATAGTGGATTTTCCCATGAAAAATGGTGATTTTCCATAGCTACGTTAAATTACCAGAGGGTATTTAGAACGTAAGGCTGCTTATTCTAGGTTCATCAATGAACTACTGGGATTTAACTGTACCTAAGCTGATGTGTGTCTGAACATGAGGTCTTTCTGGTACTTCAGACATCGGTACCCGCGCAACGCGGTGAAATTCATCAAACGTGGCTGGTATATCTCCAAAAATGAGGTTGTAACACAAAAATCACCCATAAATATGCAAGATCCCCTATAAATGGAGCTTCTAATGAGAATATATGGGAGCATCACCGGGATCATATGGCTGGATTTATGTAGATCTTACAGCCATGGAGCTGACTACTGGAGGTTTCCAACCCCTTGAAGACAACTGGTGTTTTGGTGGACATCCGCAGCGTTACTAGCGCAATACATGTGAATCACCTGGATAGTCCATGAGCTTAGTAGTAGGTTTCTCACCTCCTGGTGGGATAGCTTCGGATATGCGAAATTTTATCAACCAAATTTCACCATCGCATGAAGCTCTACTTGGAGGACCTACTAAAATAACCCAGTTATCAATGGGAGAATCTGACAGAATTGGGACTCATTCACCCGGGGTAAGCAGTTGCCAGGGTACTTCCAGAGTTTGCCAGGTAGAGGCACTGGAACTCCGGCGAATCACGATCTGTTGAGCGTGGTGCTGACCACGTGAATGCCGGCACTGCTGCTCGGTGGCTTCCAAAAACACCTGCATATCCTGCCAGGAATCAAACTCGGCCAAGCGAAATGCTGTTCGGTTTCAGTATTTTTCCCCGATTCTATGGATTGGTTTTGCCTGCAAGATGGGTACTGATTCCCAGAAAGCTAGCAGCTAGCTCATCATTTGAGCTATCGAGATTCAGTTTTTTAGGGCAACCAATGACTCGTAATGTGGGGCACCCCAAGAATATTCCGCTACCTGGTAAGGGGTGGTTATGGATGGTTTATACCGCCTATATGGCCATGTTGGGGATGGTTTATTGCCGGCTTTGGGCAGATCTTCTCAGTGGGCATGACATTGGGGTTTCACCCCAATAGGAAACCCACAAGGAAACAGCGGACATGTTAATCATTGTTTGCATCTAGTACCATGATAATTCATAAGAACAAAGGTCAAAACATGTCAAAACCACCGGTGAGACCTGAATTCCTCCGAAATCCGCATCACCTGTTTTGATCACACAGTTATGGCCATTTATCAGTTATAAGTACTTATAACCCCATTTATAGAATGTATAATCCCATTTATAACCAGTTATAACTGATAAATGGCCATAACTGCAGGCGATTTGCCATCCCAAAAAGTGCCACCAGCTGTCCTTTCGGCGCTGACCAGCTGCCGAGCAAGTGCTCCCAGTCCTTGCGCGTCGCCATGGTCGACACGGTGGACGTCCGGTAGATTGGACCCCAACGTTGGACGTCCGGTTGGCGGCTGGGGAAATGAATGGTTGATGTTGATGGTATTGTATGGTTTTGTTGGGGATTCTAAATCATATAAAAATGTTATTATATGTATAAAAGATATGTGTATAATATATGTATACAATATATGTATAATATATGTATAATATGTATAATATGTATATATATATATATATATGGTTGGTGGTTTGGAAGATTTGTTATTTTCCATAATATATCGGAGAATCCTTCCCATTGACTAATATGTTTCATGGTTAAAACCACCAACCATGTATGATATGCACGTTTTTTTCTATGGTTCGGAAGCACATTGAATCTTGATCAATCTCCCATCCACCCGATTCACCACTCTGGTTTCTTGCCGCAAGATCAACAGCACGAGCCAATCAAATGGCTAGGTGGCTAACTCGTTTAGACGCATATATCATACATACATATATATATATATATATATATATACATTTGTGTAATATTTGTAAATTTTACAATCATATAACTATATAGTCAGTATAAGCACATCCAAGCAGTATATATATATAATATGTATGGTTTCACTGCACTGAGTCGCATATTTGGATAGCATTCGGAAATATGGAGGTTTTTTTGAGCCAACTTTGGAAGGTTGAATTTCCGGATGAATTGCAGTTTTAGATTGCTGAACAGCGTGCTGAACTTGCAAGTTCCCGATACTGCAAAGAACTCCATCGTTGACATGTCAGCCCGCTTGCCAATGACCACCGGCCTAGACAGTCACCCATTTGGCAGTTGTTGCAAGAGCACTTTCAGTGCTCGGGTAGTAGAGATGATTTTGCAGCTACCAATTTATTCATTGCCGGAGGTGTACAGCCATGTGTTCCGTTGGTCAAATTGATAAATAGACCACTGGTTTAATCCTTTTGGAGATGTCCCCCACGAAATCGCTTCTAATGCAACCAATCATGTATCATATGATCAAACCTGGCTGAGTCATCATTTGGGAAGGCTAACCCTGAGGATAGTTTATCTGTTTGGTGTTTTCAAACAGTTTTTATTTTCCATAATATATGGGATCATCCTTCCCATTGACTAATATTTTTCAGAGGGGTGGAAATCACCAACCAGGTATGATATGCACCTTTTTTTCTATGGTTCGGAAGCACATTGAATCTTGATCAATCTCCCATCCACCCGATTCACCACTCTGGTTTCTTCACCAACCAGTTGTACATATGTAAACATGGTTGAAGTACGGCAGACTTGCATTTCAGCACCACCCAAAGTTGACACTTCCCATCTCTCAATGCAGAGAGGTGACGTGGAACGAGCGCGGAAGTGTTCCATGACGTAAAGCTATAGGAATTAGTGTGGTACATGATGTGGCAGTGGGTCAAAACCTTGTACCCCTGGTGAACATAAAAATAGCTGGTAAATGGATGCTCATCCCACTAAAAATGTATCTATAGGTATTGACCCATACCCATGTAAACTAAGTGTGGATTGGCTGGGCTTGAGATTTTATGGATGGTTCAATAATATATTATAATGAACCTATTATATCCTATTAATCCAATAATATTTTAATGCACCTATTATTCGGAATAATTCTGAGCCCATGTTTTGAATGATCCAATGAACTTTGTTGAAAAACCGCTGCCTTGAATGATCCTTCTTTGGGACCGGTGAACATTGTGAAGGTGACCTGACATAGAAATCCATTGCTTGGTGGTTTGTTTCATCAGAAATTGGATGTGTTAAACCTCAACGACAAGAGCTTTCAGCCATAGAAACTTTTTTTTTTCTCAAGGAAAGAGCCATAGAAATTGAATGTGTTTCTTTTTCTCGACCACGAGAGGATGATTGGTTGAAATGAGGAGCATTTTTTGGGATACAGACATGCCTAGACTCTCGACTGAGTGTATTTCATCGAATTGACACAGTGCAAATAAAACATCACTCCAAACCATTTGTTGACAACAGTTGTAGCTACCTTGCCCTCAATTGATACATATAAGCATATATCAAAATATGTACTGTATCTTAGTATGTTACCACATATGTTCAATGGTTTAACCTACTCTTGAGGAGCCTCCAAGGAGGAATGCACCAATCTATGCCCTGATGAAATCACAGACTCTGGGCCTGAGGTATTTCTATAGATCAACCCTGGATGTAAAAAAGTGGTCCTGTGGTTCCTGTGGTTTATAAACCAACTTTTGAACTTTTGGGAGGGCACCACCTTGTATGATGCGGTATATGAAGCCTGAGGATAGTTCTTTTTCACACTTCCGCCAAAGAGCCTCAAAGCTTTGGGCGTGGATTTGACGCAACACGTGCACGCTGGAAGCTGGGTCGGGTGACAATGACTCAACAAACGGTGCTGTCCACCAGTTATAAATCATAAGTGAGTTGGTTTGTAAACCCCATTGACTACAGTTTTACTCATCATACATCCAACAGCTATTCTAGTGAGTTCAACCAACTTACAGTTATGGCCCTTTACTAGTTATAAGTACTTATAACCCCATTTATAGAATATATAATCCCATTTATAACCAGTTATAATTGATAAATGGCCATAACTGTAAAGTGTCTCTGAATTGTCTGTCCAAACGAGAAAGGACGAAGAAAACCTGAGAAGCTCCGACCTGCATCTCGATGGCATGGATCACGACACAGGTCCCTCTGAAGGAGGGACGACGAGTATTGAAAAATCACGGCGCTGAAGCAACGAACTCAGCAAACGAAAGACCTGGGTTGAGGGCATTGGTAAAGAGCATCCATATAGGAATATCTTGGCTGATTGGTTGTGAAATGGGAATTTATATAATATATATATATGTGTATATATTTATTTTATCGGAAATTATCATTTGGATAGATGCATTTTTTTTACAAATTGGTCATGTTTTTTGTATCGGAATTCCCTTAAGATTCACTTGGGGATCCCTCGCGGCGAGCGGTTCAGATTTCCCACGTCAACTTGGGTCGTGGGGTCAATCGGCGTTGTTTTTTTGGGTAACGAAAAGGGTCCCACTTTGTTGGAAAATGGTTATTTAACCACTATAATGGTGATTTTTCATGGTTTAACAATGGATTAACAATGGTGAAGAATGGGATGATAATGGGATTTACCCTCTGGTTATGACTAACATACCCATGGGATAGGATGGCCCATGGAAATAGAGGTTTACCTATTAAAATTGTGATTTTCCATGGCTATGTTAAACAACCAGATGGTAATAGCAATTATAATCATAGTAAATGATCTTCAATAACAACAATGACAACAACAAATCATGGTGGCAAAACAATGCCATGGTTACCATCCCCCAGTCATCACCATGTTTATAGGCGGGTATGGTTACCATTAATCCCATGCCCCGTTCATATCAAACACTCCATTGTCAGGTCCCACATATGTGTAAATCACGCACGAATTACCCACAGTGACTCTGGGGGGTGTTTGTTCTATGAATGAGGGAAGGGATTACATGATTGTATTAGATAGCGTTTGAGTCTAGTGTACCTCAGTATCCAGTGATTAATCACTATGATGCCTACGTATTAAAATGGCAATTTGGGCGGGTATACCTCATTTTCAGACATATCCACATCATGTTTTATTATATGATTATATGATATAATACATATATATATATATGTATGTATGTATGTATATAGATATATAGTTGTATGAATCCCAGTATATATATATATATGAATATACATATGGAGAGATAGATATAGGTACAGCCATATATTATTGGTTGTATCCCCATTAGATGTACAGTAAATGTGGGGAGCGGCCGGTGGAATGTTCGACTAAGGCGTCTCTTGGAGACTGTTTTTGAAGAAAGGATACTGGCCATTCAAACATTGTAAAACAGTGGGTCCGTACACTACATATATATATATGCGTGTTCTATATATATATATATATATATATTTATACAGATTTACTATACTATACTATACTAATACTATACTATACTATACTAATACTAATACTAATACTAATACTAATACTAATACTAATACTATACTATACTAATACTAATATAATACTAATACTAATACTATACTATACTAATACTAATACTAATACTAATACTAATACTATGCTATACTATACTATACGTATACGTATACCTATACCTATACCTATTGCTATTACCTATACTATACTTTACTATACTATACTATACTATACTATATTATACTATTATGTAATATATATATTATATATATATGTATATCATAGTATATGTTGTGTGTATCTGTATTGTATAACAAGTAAACAGTGCATTCAATGATATTCAATGTATCTACAATTCCTGTGAATCCGGATACTTCCTGCGAACACTTAACCCTCCGATCACACCCCAAATACTTCCTGAGAAGGCACGGCTGGATCCATAGGGAATATATCTATATACATATATATATATATATACATATATATATAGACATATGCTTACAATTACTTATATTCTATACTTGTATTTATATACATGTCAGAAGTTTTTATACTTAACAGTGCCATGACCCTCAACCCAGATGCCATGAGAGTCCAGCGATTTTCAGTTGTCAAATCGTTGCGGTTTAGGGTCGGATGATAGGTGGCCGACTTTGCATCAAGAAACATGGGTGGTCAGCGAAGGACGGAGGGGTTTTTGGTATGATCGGGCCATGAATCTGCGAGCTTCCGCCCGAAAATATGGCGGTCTCTATAGGGGTATTTACATGTATTTACCCTTTGGTTATGTCAACATAGCTATTGAAAAACACCATTTTTTAATGGGTAATATATTTACCCATTAAAAATGGTGATTTTCAATAGTTTTGTATGTTTACCAGAGGGTACCGCAGTTGATTTTTCGATTTTTGGAATGGGGAAGTGGACGAGAATCCAATGGGCTCCCACAGAGGTCATCGTAGAAAAGTTGGCTCGGTTTCAACGTCAGGATTTTTCTCAATTTGGGCATGTTCAGATACAACCAGGAAAAATCGTTGGATTTTTTTTGTTTCAGGTCTTGGAGGGACCTAAATGCCACAACTCACAAAAATGATCCTTGAGGATCACGATTGACGATTTTCGCGGCTGCCAATGGCTGTCAGAGCAGTTCCTATAGCGACAAGTGGTGTTTTTTTTAAGCCAAGAATGGCACTTTTAGAGTGGAGAAAATGAAGTTCTAAATCATCACATTTTTGGGGCGACCTAGTTTTAGCCGACCCAAGCGGATTTGAAACGAAGTATGAACGTTAATACACAAATCTTAGGAAAGAGAACACGGGAACGAAAAACAGCACGAAAGGTTGAAGGGGAAGACGCTTCAGGCAGACTAGATGTTCCGGATAGTGCTTGCAGCAAAATGGGTATGGATCAATACCTATTAATACCATGTTTAGTGGGTTATTCACATCCATAAATCCCAGCTATTTTGATGTGAACTACAGGGGTACCAGGGTTTTGACACACTGCCAAATGTTGACTATAAACATGGCTACAACCTGAATTTGGGGCCGCAAGCTCCAGTGACACCATGGCAAATCTCGTTTTGGCCTCTGGCAAAGGCGCGAACCGGGGGAGCTCCAACTTGGGAACCACCCCAATTCATCCAAAGTCTCGATTTTTGGTGGTTTCGCCCCAGGTTCACAGGGGTATGTCATTTTAGCAACACCCAAGAAATAGCTTCCTGAAAAAACTTCCATTTAATCTCGTCTTAGACCTCAAGCTTTGATCCTCTGAGAGGAGTTCCTTGTGACTCAATCAGATGCCCAGCTCACTTTAGAAAGTGGAACAACAGTATGTGCGAAGGAACCATAGGACCCAGTCTATAAACACAAATACATAGATGGATGATGGATGTTCTACATGTAGATGTCTTGCTTGGTTCCAAATGTTTGAAGCCTCCTACTCGTAAGAAGATTCGAACGAACCTCTGCATTTGGTTCATGAAGTACTTGTATAATTGGAAAAATCGTGGCCCCGAATGAATCATGTTTGGCGTTTTTTCTTGTTCTTTACTTTCTGTTCCTATAAAAAGGGAAGGATACTCCATATGTGTGTTTTTAGTGCCTTTCTATTTGAAGATACGACAGTTTCCATCCAAACATGGTTTCAGCTAGAGACCCCAATGGGGTGCCAAACCTCCCATCCAAAAACCCTTTCGGAACCAAGGGTTGGACCATCCCAGCTATGCAGATCAAGGTGGCAAGATAGCCCCAGTTACTATCAGTTGCATCTCTGAGAGATATCATTTGAATGCTGTAAGTCGCCAATCCACAAACTCCAGGGAACAACCAGCACCCGCCTCACTCCTTTGACACTGTGGAAGCTATGTAAAAAGATAGCAGACAATTGGCCCCAGCCCCGTCCCTTTTGAATCTCTAAGCGCCGCCTACAGTCCCAAGATAGCAGAGAATCGGCCCAAGGCTCGATCCTTTCAATTTGTGAGCACCGTAAGTTGTCAACCTAGAGCCCCAAGACAGCAAAGAATCGTACCACGCCCTACCATTTTGACTTTGTAAGCCCTGTAGGTTGTCAACCACAGCCCCAAGGAATCGGCCGAAGCCCTGCCGCTTTGAATGTGTAAGCGCCATAGGTTGTCAATCTGCAGCCCCAAGATAGCAGACAATTGGCCCCAACCCTGCCCCTTTCAGTCTGTAAGCGCTGTAGGTTGTCAACCTACAGCCCCAAAATAGCAGACTCAAGTGGCCCCGGCCCCATCCCTTTTGAATCTGAAAGCGCTGTAGGTTGTCAACCTACAGCCCCAAGATAGCAGACTCAAGTGGCCCCAGCCCCATCCCTTTTGAATCTCTAAGCGCTGTACAGTAGGTTGTCAACCTACAGCCCAAGATAGCAGAGAATCGGCCCAAACCTCGCCCCTTTGAATCTGTAAGCCCTGTAGGTTGTCAACCTACAGCCCCAAGACAGCAGACAAGCGGCCCCAGCCCCATCCTTGTTGAATCTGTAAGCGCCATAGGTTGTCAACCTACAGGCCCCAGCCCAGCCCCTTTGGATCTGCAAGCCCTGTAAGGTTTGTAGGTTGTCATGAAACAGCCCCAAGAGAGCAGCAAATGGGCCCAAGCACCAGCTTTTGTTGACTTTGTGTGGTTTGTATTCCTGGGTACACGATCCCTGGTTGATCTGGTTGCAGGTCCACGTTGTGTCCAATGATGCCGTAATGATGGGTCCCTAACGAGCCATGTTGCCCTTTCATTTTGTTTTGTGGACCAAGTTTGACAGCCAGTGGGCAAAGCCCCCAAACAGACAGCAAAGCAGGAAAGAAAATCAATCAATACTTGGTCAAGCATACCTACTATTGTTGTGCATTGTGTGGTGGGTCCTGTAGTTGACGAGCGGACGCTACTTATGGTTTGGATATATCAGATCATTGTTCGAAAAGGAAACTCAGTGATCAGGTGTGAGCCGGTCACTGTCTGATATTTGCATCAACCCTTACAGTTATCAGAAGTGATCATATATGGAGAAAATATATAATATATATATTTATATATCTATACACATATAATCCCTCAAGATCCCTCAAACAAGTAAATAATAATAACAATAATAATAATTCGACCTTCTTACTCCATACAAGGTGCCCCAGTTACAACTTCGTTTTACCCCATTAACATCCATAAACAAACTAGTTTACTATGTCTACTCCAAGAGTTATCCTTTAAGCATCCTTTAAGGAACTCGGGCGCCCTGTAACACGCTGTAAGCTCCTTCAGGTGCCCCAAATGCCCATGACCATCGCGGGCGGCCGTGGAGATCAGCCGGATCTGCCCATCGATGAGTTCTTGCGACTCTTGAGGTACGAGAAGGGGCGCGGTGACACTCATAAAATCTCACCCATAGGATCCATGTATGCTATATATGGTAACATGGATCCCATCAATATACCCCAGTCATGTTAGCATATATACCAGCACCATGGATCCTATGGGTCATGGTTTATTTGACAAATCCAGCAGGACTCCCAGCCAGAATGGGGGATATCATTGTAATTTTTAGGGGGTTATTTTATTAATGGGGATATCATGAGATATAACTCACACTATGACTATGTGTGGTTTTGTTAGGATAATCTTGGGAGATGTTGGGAAGATCCCCCCAAAATCACTCAGGCTGCGGTTCAAGTTACAGGGACCAAAGATCTAGCTGTATGGGCTGGGTTTTTTTACGGAAGCCGTTGCTGCAGATGAACGGCTGCTCGTGGTGCTTAATGGTGTTGCCATCTTTGGATAGTGCACCTTTGCAATCCCAAATTTTAACCAAAACCCCGTAGGATGTTGGGCTCAACATCCTAGATATGTTGGCTGAAAGATGTTGAAGGTCCCAATTTGCTTTTGCTTCGACAACATGTTCGACATCATTTGGTCTATTTTGTGCCGAAGTCGGGCCCATGCAACTGATCCTTTCAATATGGATGCGTTCGAGAATATGGTATACCCCCCGAATATCTAGTTGATTAATTAGGGAAAATCTTGAAGATTCCCCTTAAATGGATTTAGGGGTGCCCTATTTTCAGACGATTGATATTGAGATGCTGCCCAATTTCCCTTCCACTTCTCAGTCGCATCTCACACTTTCCCGAGGCGTCGTCAGCTGCCTGATGAGCGACGTGCAGTGCTGAAGTGCTTTGACCGTTTGAAGGCCAACGAATTCGGTAACGTTCGCCGTGAAAGTGGGGGATATCATAGAATTCTATGAGAACACAGTTTTGACCCAAAATAGCAGTTATAAGTTAATTGTCAGTCAGTTATAACCCCGTTTATGGAATAACACCATTTATAACCATTTGTTTTACCATTTATAACTGGTACAGGACCTTAATAGTATGGAATATAAAGAGATCCATCAACCAACTTAATGTTAGATTTGAGTGTGTCTGAGAACGGGATGTAAACTATTCCCCGAATGGTCATTTTTGATGGGGGCAGTGATTATTAAGCGTGAATTGACAGCTGCCCCAGTTTCAGACAAAGCCATGTTGGCAGTTTTTCTTTCTGCAACTTCCCTCAGCTGGGAGGGTTGCAGTGCTGGTTGATTGCCACAGCCCCAGCGGCCCCAGGCCCTCACTTCAGAGACGCTTTCGGAGCATGGAAAAGCCTGGAGCGGGCAGATTCTGTACGTTTTTGATGTTTTTTTTGTGTTCAAGGTGTCTCTTGGAAGGGTCATTCCAATTAAGTCAGTAAATTCATATATATATATATATACTCATAGATATTAATATTATTTTTGAGATGGGTTCTAACATGTTTTTACATGTTTTTACCAGAAAGCAGGTTAGTAAGTAGTAACCATGGTTAGTTGAGCCAGTTTAGTTTACATGCAACAAACACCGACTTATCTTTTGAGGATTATTGAGGAATATTCACCACTTGCGATGAAACTGGGATGCACATCCAAGTAATGTGTTTGGTTCCGAAGCGGGTTTCACTCTTGGCTGCTTGGTGTTGTCGGATTGTGACAAAACCCCTGCTCTGCTGGCATGCATGCTTCTATAGATCTTTTACAATAGGTTGAAACCACCGACCAGTTCGGGTGTATAATTATGGGCTAAGATTTTGGTCACGTTTGATGCAGTCTTCACTGTTTGGGTACAATGTCCAATTTTTAACCCATACCATGTTCATTTGGTTCACATGAGTTGTAACACGTACACACACACAGAGGTCTTATCAACACACATGCACTACAACATATTATTTGTTATAGTATACCTAATATAAATGTATATATACATATATATAATATAAATGTATATATATATATATACAATATTATATAATATGTATATATATATATACATATGTAATAATAATTATAATTAATTATATTTATATGACTAATCATGATTATATGATATTTATATATAATAGACAAACATATGATATATTGGTTGAATCAATCAACTACCAGCACATTTGATGAGAAACCCACAGAGTCCATAAGGAGTCCAACGTAGATCGTCCACAATGAGTTCTGCAAGATGTTTTCTCATTGAACCTCCCAAGACGGGGCACCAAAAGGATAGCTAAGTTGGTGCAATTGACTTCATTGGTTGACGTTTGTGTTTCTGGGGAATATATGATAGCTAAGTTATGGGGTTTATAAACTTAACGTTTGCGCAATTCACTTAGATAGCTAAGTTGGTGAACATAACTCCAATAACTATGGTTTATTATACTGATAACTATAGTTATATATATATAATGGGGTCCATAAACCAACCTATAAGCATGGGGCCTCTCTTCAAGACCTTTGGCATATTGGAGACCTACAGTCCGGCCCCATATTCCATGTTACCCTCTGGTTATTTAACATAGTCATGGTATAGATGGCCCATTTATAGATGGTTTACCGATTAAACATGGTGATTTTCCATGGCGAACTGTTAAATAACCAGAGGGTACATGGGAAAATTCAGGGACATCATCAAACACAGCATGGCTTTCAAGGGCCTCCAGCAATGGCCTTCAGCGCCAGCAGTTTGAGAACCCCCATATGTTGAAATGGTGAATGGCCAAAAAGTGCTGAAATCTCAACGAAAGTGGCGAACAAAAAGATACTGATTGGTGGTTTGGAACATTTTTCATTTGTCCATATATTGGGAATGTCATCATCCCAACTGACGAACTCATATTTTTCAGAGGGGTAGACTCAACCACCAACCAGGATATAATGTTGATGATTTCGTTCAACGTTCAGGGTAGCTGGGAAACACCTTCTAGAACATGCCGGGAACCAAGAGTGGCGTTAAAGAATACCAACCTGCATTTATGTTCAGCGCTTGTGCCAGTATTCAACAACCCTGTCCCGCATTGTGGGCCATAGAGACAGAAGCCTGCAACCTAAAAGTTAGATTTGTTCGCAGAAAAATCAAACCACCAGGTGGTATTTTTACTTGGCATAGCCCTTGACCAATTCTGCAGACTTTGAAGTTTGCGGGTTCCCAGTCGCAATTGACTTTGCAAAATCATCATCGTTGATTTATGGTTGCAACACTTTGCCCAGATCACTGATCATTAAACTAAACAGCTTGGATAGTTAAAAAAAAGGAAATCTAGACGAACCCGTATTTGATCCCTATTCCCTTTTCCGTTGATGGTTATAAAAAGTACCAACGAAGCCTCTTATCTACCCAGTACATCCTATGATGACATAGAGATATGTTCATCCCAAAATTTGATGATCAAAACATGTCAAAATCAACATGACTCATGGTTAAATCATATGAAGACTTCCATTTTTTGGGCTGGTTGAAGTCTTGATGTTGATAGATATATAGCTATACATGGATTGATATATATATATATATATATATATTTTGATGGTGATATATACATTTACATTGATTATAATCAATATATATATATATATTCCCCATGTTTATATATATATATATATGATTCCCATATTTTGACGGTGATCTCCCCCTGTTTCATCATCGAAAAAAACCGCTCCAGGAGAACTGTGGCCAGCGCCTTGGCACGTTGCAGCCTGTGGCAAGAAACCTTGCAGCTCTTCGACCTCGGAAAGGCGGTGGTGACTGGGGTGGTGCCAAGGCTTATGGCACATTGGGTGAAATCTGAGGACTTGCTGAGAAAATCATGTTTTTTTTTTATGGCCACCATTTAAGGGAAAGTACCCTCTGGTAAATAAACATAGACCCTGAAAATAGCCAAATTTTAATGGAAACTAGTCTTCCAACCCCTATCTGCCAGGGTCTATGTTAATTTACCAGAGGGTACCATTTTCAATTTCACGGATTTCTTGCTTTCTGATTTTTGATTGGTAGTATTTCGGTCATTTTGGTAAATTTGACCACCGTTTGGAGAAATTGGAACATGTTGATTTTTCTATATATGTTGTGTGCTCCCCTTTAGCAACTCCAAGCTTTGGGAGGTTGGGGAAGTTTGGGCGAATGGTCGGTGAATGATGTTTATTTAAAGTATCTAGTCTAGATGTGTTTTTTTCCGGGTATCAGGTCTTGCAAACGCACGCCAACATACGTCAACCAAACCTTGTAAGTGGGAAATTCACCAGCGAAACGCCGATCGCGAAACATCCCATCGATCCCAGCTGGCAGTGGAATGTGGATGGCCACGGTGAGGTGGATGTAAGACTCTTGGGGAGCCTATGACAAGCCACTTGCATTTGAAACATGTTTCCCTCATGCCATAGTAGCATAAAGAACCTTCACTGGCCTTGCCGGACTTTACATGATGGGAATTCTACTGTGAATCAATCACCAGAATGTTCATTAATGATAGTTATGGTGATTTATGATTTACGATAGTTATCTAAACTTCTCCAGATTCTTGTGATTTATGATAGTTATTGTAACTTCTCCAGATGCACAGAGACGTTTCAAAAACGGCGCATGGGCTGAAACAAAAAAGGTATGCGGAGATGAGAGCCTAGCGGGATGTACTTGTCAGTGCGGCACAAGCCCCCCACCATTTCGCGCGGCTCAAAGTCCCTGAAGGGATTTAATGGAAAATGCGGTTGAAGATTCAAGGCTCAATCACTCTTTAGTTCCCTTGGTTCGGCTTAAAAATCCTTGCAGGTGTTATAAATCCATTTACAGATTTTACAGCGAGTCGACAAGGACGACCACGACCGCAGGCGGCGTCCAATGTGGATCTACCAATCTTAGCTTCAACGATGGCGGCCTGCAGGCGCGCCTGGAGTAGAGCTATGAGGTGCTCCAAGATTTTTGAAAGCCTATACGGTTCAGTGAGTTTATGACTAGAATCTAGAATACCTCGGGTTTATTGCGATTATATCGATTATAACTTATAAGTCTAGTTTTTATGAGTACTGAAATTAAACCAACCAATACGACAAGGGGGTACCAGCCTGAAAGGTTGCAGAGGGCAAAGATGATGATACCTCGACATCAACTGTTTGGTGGTCTCATTTTGTTCTGACCATCTATTCGGGACCCAAGATACCGAGAGTGACTGAGATCTGTTTCAGCGGGCTTGGTCCGTAACAACGACGGTATTTTTTTGAATGATCATCAGAATCAAGACGAATGAAGAAATAGAAGTAAGATGAAGCAAGTAAATAGAAGTCCTAAGTATAACTGGTTGGTGGTTTGGAACATTTTTTGCGTTCCCCAGTAGGTGGGATGATGATCCAATCTGGCTTTCATATTTTTTTCAGGGGGGTAGGTCAACCACAAATCACATATAATATGAAGTAATTCACCACCAGCAATATGAATGATGGCTGCTGAAAGAAATTCAACAGCAACCAGAGAAGGAGGCTCCACTTTCCCCTGTAGATCCCAATCTTGGATGGTTTCATTTAGCTTCTAATGTTCTGTTGGGTAAATATCCCCTAACTTTGGATGGGTTTAAATCATGTAACAAAAATCCCTGGTTTCTCTAAGCTATAGCTTCTCTAAGAATATTACTCAACAATATCAGCATATTACCATATATATATATATCCAGATATTCTAAGCTTAACTGATTGGTGGTTTGGAACATGTTTTTCATTTTTCCATATATTGGGAATGTCATCATCCCAACTGACGAACTCCATCATTTTTCAGAGGGGTAGGGCTCAACCACCAAGCAGATATATATCCAGATATTCTAAGCTGAATGTCCATATTTACCATATATATCCATGTACCATATTACCATATTATAGTATGTCCATATAATGTATCATACTACCATTTTAGCATATTACCATATATGTCCAATGTCCTCATGACTTTTCTGGTTTCTCTATGCTGTTGCGCAGTCGTGCCTCGAAGTGGCAACGAGCTTTGCTTCTCCAGCATGAGAGCGACGCCGCCGATGCGGCGGTCTTCAACGCAGGCGCGGAACCGGGGGAAGCTGCCCGGATGGGGCCGAGATGGGAAGCAAAATACTGAGGGTTTACCTCCCAGATGCTCCATGTATGGAATATTTACCTACATTTACCCCAAAAATTGCCCAAATGTAGGAAAATATTCCATACATGGAGCATCTGGGCATATAAAACCAACATGTTTTATGTTTTTTTGTTTATGTTTTTTTTGCAGGATTGAACCAACCATAAAGGGGGATATAGTATGATATAGTGGATATATCTGGATATAGAATGGGATATAGAGTGGGATATGCATAACCAGCTACAGAATTTTCTGGGGACATCATGTGAAGTTCATGGGAATCTATGCCCAACTTCGACCAGTTTCTTGGCAGGAGTAGTTGTGAAGCTGGGTGACATATCATGCGTTCACATGGAACATCAATCGCTTAAGAAAACGATTCCAAGAGTTGGAAAATCCTGAGAAGCTTCAGAGCCCCCAAAAAGTTGAAAGAGATCTTTACAAGTTGGCTCTGAAGCTTCTTGAAAATAGCTGCTTGAAAACAAACGATCTTTACAGGAGTCGCAACCAAGTCATGCTTGAAAAGATCCGTCCAATTCCAACATCTCAAGCTATGTTCAACCAGGGATGATTTGCTAGCTGTTGGGGACAATACCCTCCGGTAATTCCATTCAGAACCTATAAACATCACCACTATTAAACGGTTTTACATAATCATGGTAAATCATAATTAACCATTATTTACCACTATTAACGACAATTGAAATTAATCATCATTATATAATCACCATTAGCCCCTATTGCAATTATCTTCAAAACATTATTAACCATGATTACCCATCATTAACCATGAATTAACCATTGATTTCCCATAACAACATCAATTGATATATGACCAGTATTTAATCATGGCTAATCATCATTACTCTCTGGTAAACTAACATAACTATGGACAGACACATTTTTTAATGGGTAAACCAACTGTAAATGGCCATGTTCAATAGCTGTTAGTTTACCAGAGGATATAGACCATATGATGAACTAGTAACTGTATGGAGTTTTCCTGAAAACGGGAGATCCCCAATAGCTGGATGGTTTATTTCATGGAAAATCCATTTATAAATGGCCAAGAAAACCCATTGTTAGTCATCATTTTTGCCATTGGTTTCCCCATGTTCTTCCGGCGAACGCAGGCATTGCGGCCTGCGCCAAGGGCGGCCACTGGTCCTTGGGCCTTGCACTGCTAGAGCAGATGTGTCGCCGCACGAAAGCCACAGCACCTCGTTGGGAAAGTCATGGGACAATCATAAAATCCATGGGAAAATGGATGAAAATTGGATGAAAATGGAAAATCCATGGGAAAATCCATGGGAAAATCCATGGGAAAATGGATGAAAATGGAAAATCCATGGGAAAATCCATGGGAAAATGGATGAGCATGGAAAATCCATGGGAAAATCCATGGGAAAATGGATGGAAAACGGACAGGGTTGCTCCAATTCATAGGTAAATGATGGCTCCAAGAAATTAATTCGGTCAATTTATCTCGATTTTTTATGCAATTTATCACCCATACGTACCTGGGGTGTTTGGAGCAACCCTGATGCATGACTTCACGGTAAATTCATCGGATCTGGAACAACTATGGAACATCAACATCTGGAGAAAAAATCTGCAACATCTATCAAATTGGCGTCTGGAAACGGGACTGGTTTCTTCGAAATACAGAATTTTCAGGGAAAATCGATAGAACATCCATAAATATAACAATGAGCATCGCAGTTGTTTGATATCCAACTGCAGGAATATCCACAGAACATGGGTCGGTGGTTTGGAGCATGGCTTTTATTTTTCTATATATTGGGAATGTCATCATCCCAACTGACTTTCACTCCATCATTTTTCAGAGGGGTAGGGCGAAAAAACACCAAGCAGATATATATATATATATATCCAGATATTCTAAGCTGAATGTCCATATTTACCATATATATCCATGTACCATATTACCATATATTATGTCCATATAATATATCATATAATAAATGTCAAGATCACCTGATGAACCAGGATGAACCCCATCTCGGGTGGTTCAATTCTTGTAATCCCAGGGATGTCCCCAAGGATTTCCCAAAGGTAGCTGGAGATGTCCAATATCTTTCTGAACGTAATCTCCTCTGCCAACGAAAGCCTCTAATATCAGCCATTCAATCACCATGTTTAGCTATTGTAGTAGGTTAATGTAGTTTTAAAAAAACGTATATCCCATTAAATATCCCTATTAAATCCAATATAAATCCATTGTATCCCCATGAAATCCCTATTAAATCCTTAAATCTATTAGATCCCATGAGAATCAGCCGTTAAAGCTATTATAGTGGGTTATATATCCTATTCATATTATTAAGTCCATGGCCCCCAAAAGGTCGTCTCCTACAGCAGCGCCATCAACGCCTGCGCCAGTGGACACGAATGGCGGATGGCTCTCCAGTCACCGGGCAAAAATGGTGATTTAATAAGGTATTGATGGGATTTTATGGGATTTTATGGGGTTTAATGGTGAAATAATGGGAATATAATGGATTAATGGGATTTAATGGGTATATAATGGGATTTTCGCAACCTACATTAGCCTACTATAATGGTGATGCATGGGAAAGTGAGGTCGTAAATGGTGAATTTGCTGATTTTTTTGTGAATGGAAAATCTTCACCGGAAACCATGGGTTTTCCATGGTTTTCCCCATGACATATAGGGGTGTCCTGTAATTGTCCCGTAATTTCCTGCTGTCAACCTGCGAAAGGCCCAATGACTGGCGGAGCTGAATATAGATGGAAGACTGTAGACATGTATTTATTTATTTGTTTATACCCATTAAATCCCATTAATCCATTATATTCCCATTATATCACCATTAAACCCCATAAAATCCCATTAAATCCCATCAATACCTTATTTGTTTATGTATATATATATTATATACCCGTAAACCAATCCAGTGATTAATGGATGTTCATGGTGATGAATGGGAAACATGGTGGATACCCTTTACACACATTGTGGAAAACCTGGTTTTCCTGGAGGTCAAGAAAACCAATGGGAATATGTGGACTTACCTAGCTAAAGCAGCAAGCATGGGGATTCTGAGTTTAATGGATTTTATCATGAATTCCCTCAAAGTAGATCAATATCAATATGTTCTCTCCCCTCAGTTGAAACAAACATGTATATAAACCATTTTCTTTGGCAAACCATGCGTTTTCCATTATTTATTTATTCATTTATTTATTTATTGGAAGGTGCCCAGACCCCAAATTGCCATGATTTTGGATGATTGTCTCCTAAACTCTGTAAATCAAAGGTCTATGCCTGGAATGCATCTTGGGTGATGACTACCTTGGCGGGTGTCACCAACATTTGCTTCCCAGATGAGACCCCGGAATGGCGACGACACGATTTTCCTCCGCTTCAATCCCTTCAGAGACACGGTCATTGGGGACATGTGCGAAGAGATTGCGGACATCACAAACATCCCAGGTCCGATGAAATTCATTCTGGTTCTGTCAGAAAGAATGGAAGAATTGGGGCTGGAAGCAGCAGTCCCTGATGTTCTTGCCAGAGGATGAACTCCATACCTCACCTTTGATGGTTTTTTCAAGGCGCTGGTAATTCTAAATCCTGGGGTCCTGGGAGATGATTTTTGGACTTTCTGATTTTTCAGGTGCTCCAACCAGCAACATATTGGGGGTTTGATGACATATTTGAAGCACAACTTAAGCTTCCAGGGACTTCCCACTTCGAAACTTCGAAACTTGAACCCCCTGAGTTTGTGTTGCAACCTTCCACTCATGTTTGTTCAATTTGGCACTGCCGAAAATTTCTCATAATCCCTCTTGCGATTTTTAAGGGTCCAAACATATGCCATATGCTACCTCAATCCAATGGTTTACACTGGATTTCGGATGTAAATGGTCAAACTCATGTACCCTCTGGTAAACTAACATAACTATGGAAAATCACAATTTTTAATGGGAAAACTCACTATTTCTATGGCCATTTTCAATAGCTATTTTGACATAACCAGAGGGTAGGATTTACATAATCCAGTAGGCTCACTGATGGCTTGTCCAAAAATGGGCAGTCATTTTCCTAAGATGACAATCACTGGAGGCACATCACTATCTTCCAACTGGTTTGGCATAACTGGAGGCAGCCCTGATGACGAAAGTTGTGGCAAGCTGCTTGCCAAAACCTCCCAGGAATCGTAAGTGGTGAATACTCATGGTTAGTAAGTCCCCATTTCATACAGTTATGGCCATTTATCAGTTATAAGTACTTATAACCCCATTTATAGAATGTATAATCCCATTTATAACCAGTTATAACTGGTAAATGGCCATAACTGTAGATTATCCCAGTTATAAATGGGTGAACTGTTACCCCAATTACAAACTATCCCCATGACTAGATTGTTATACATCGTATTATATCCCCATGATATCCCAATATCCCCAACCAGGGTTATTCACCACTTACATGATCTTCGAATGATTCAAAGGGAATACAACTAAGCTCAGTTCCTAAGTTATTCCATGTGTGAGTGGCTTATCACGAGATGTATACGGCAGTTATTCGCCATTATGAACCATTCTTATAGCCATCATTAACAATTGTTATAGCATGTTATAGCCATTGTTAACCATTATTATAGCCATCATTAACCATTGTTATAGCATGTTATAGCATGTTACAGCCATGATCAACCATTATTAGTTACATTTAGTCAGATTTAGTCGCTATGAACCCTTACAACAATAACCTATAGCTGTTCCAATCCTTCTCAAACCCCAGCTACCAACACCGGTCGCGAAACGCGTGGCGTGGCGTTTCCGGTGTCCAAGGCTTCTGGACATCATGGAGGAGATCCAGTTGCCGGGAACGGTGGCGCCCTGGCGAAAAAAACGGTTGTGCTTTGAACTATTGGTGAACTCCCCATGAAAACAGAGGTTAAACATGAAACTGCTTGGTGGTGACTGGAACCATGGATTTTTTTTGACTTTCCCATCATATTGGGAATGTCATCATCCCAACTGACTTTCATATTTTTCAGAGGGGTAGGGCTCAACCACCAACCAGGAGAGATAGTTAACAAGAGGATAATTCCTCAGTGAATTCAAGAAACATGTTTTAGTTGGTAAAAACAGTGTTAGATATTGATCAATAAGTCTTGGTGGATGATGTGTTTGGGAAAAGAAAACAAGTCATAGATGAAAAGAACAGTGTGAAAGCTGAAGATGTGGTTGGTAGATATCATCTATAACTACCATCCTGCAACATCCTGGTTGGCAACACGAGTTTCACGGCACGTGAAACGGCATCTTTTTGGGATTGTGTCATAACTCATTCATCCAATCCATCGAGAGTCGTGGTTGATGAATGTCTGCATTTTCCATGTTTAACGGACAAGTCAGCAAGTGGTTTCTGGATGGTTGTATAACATTAATTACTAGAGTTACCACTTTATGACTACTTCAAATGATGTTTCATAGATGTTAACAAAAAAACAACAGCATTTGTGAAGTGTTAGTTACCAGCGATTAACTAGTAAAGTGCTTGAAGTGTTTCATACATAGCCATCAATTCCCAATCTTAATTAATTGCCAGTGAATCTGAATTACCTCATTTGAAATTGAGATCCTCTGGATGGCATGGATTGAACTCAGTGGGTCTTCACGTGGTGAAGATCATGAGACATGAAACCCTTCGAATGAAAGGATTGGGTCCAGGTACCACATGACATTCCAGGTCGGTGGCTCATGTCACCAAAAGCTGGCAGGTTTTCGGCCATTTCATTGGTGATGAGTCAGTCGTCAATTTGACAGGAGAGATGACTATTGATGGGACCACATATACAACAATTTGGTATGAATCAATAATCAGTAGTCAATAGTCCCAACAAAATATGGTGATGAGTCAATAGTCAATGTGTTCAATCGATTTTTTCTTGGGACAATGGTGGAACCCCTCATAGCTACAATCTTCCCAGACTCTTGGTTTCCCAAATGGGGGTAGTATGGGAATGGGAGTCCCACCATTGGTGGTGCCACAAAATTCCAATGGATTTTTTGAGACCTCCGGGGACAGAACTTGGCAGCCATCATCTGCACTTGGTCAATGTCCAATCAATTCACATGTGATATTTTTGTTCTTGATATTGTTGTATAGAGTTATATTATGTATAAATTTGGGCCTTTTTTTTGAATTGCTGGGCTACCGATCATCATTGTGATAGTTTCTTAATGAAATGGTAGTTGTTGTTGATGCACTGACAATGGTCATAACAGAACTGTTTTTATCACTGTTCAATTCAGTATATATATATATATTAAAACACAAATATAATCAATGCATTAATTTACATATATTTACATTAGTTTTCATAATGTTGATTTTTTATTGTTTCTACACTACAATCACTACTCTTCGATCAGTGCTAGCGAAAAAAACCACCTGCCACCATCGATTTGTGCCTAGGTGACGTATAGCGCTGCAGCGAGTGCCTGCGAGAAAGCGAACCTTGGAACGGCTCAGTTGGACATGGCGTCGGTCACGAAGGTTTCAAGGTGTTGAGGAATGGTTCAAATGTCTTACACGACGTTCCAAAATTCGGCTTTCCCATGTGGGGATGGGTCAAAACCTATGAAATTACCATATTTGGGGGAATAACCATCCATAAACCAGTTATTTTAGGGTATCTAGGGCACCAGGTTTTGACTCATAGCCATGTCATCCATGGTATTTTCTGCATCCGTGTGTGTCTTCGTGTCAACGATGGTATTTTCAGTGGAAGAACCATCCCATAAGGGCACAGGTCACCACCAGTGCTTGAAAAGTGGTCCAGGCAGGTGGTTTTGGGGTGAAACTTACCAGAATGTTTGAACCACTTAAAACAGAAACAACAAAACTTATCTGGTTGGTGGTTTCAAACATGAAATTTATTTTCCATGATATATGGGATGTCATCCTGCCCATTGACGAACACATATTTTTCAAAATGGTTAAAACCACCAACCAGAAACTTATCCCATTTGTTTTGCATCAATACTTACCAAAATGGGCCTCCGCCACTGGTAAACTTAGCCGTTACTGATAAGTGTATCGCTTGTGGGAGGTGGTTGGTATCAACCTTCAACGCCACCTAGTAGTGTTCCCTCCATGTACCTATAATTCGAGTGTTTCATCCCAGTAGTTTGGCATGTAGTTTGGTGGGATTACTCTGTTGTCTTGCAAGTAACAAACGTGCATGTCTGAGGGCATAGTAACCTCGCAAGAAGATAGAACAGTACAATCCTACTCTAACATAGGGATGAATTACTGTTCAATCTTTTTGGGGTATACGTTTCATTGAGTGAGTAACTTGATCCACATTTTGTACACCTCCATGTCAGCAGATGGTACACCGTTAATGCGAAGCTCTTCACAGCTGGCCCCCATGTTTTCATAGGTTTTCCTGATCTGAGAAAGCACGTAACTCTGTAAATGAATGGTTAGGACTTCATGGTGGGTCAACAGATTCGATCATCAGTGTGATCTCCAGAAGAAGTTTGGCGGGGAAAACCGTGATGAACCACTGGATTTTTTTGGGGGGTACCCAATTTGACTTGTTTGCATCTTGGCTGCATGCTGCTTTGGGTTTTGGGTTAGGACTATCTCCCAGCTTCCTGTCATCACTGTCAGCCAAGCACGTGTCGTGGTGCCTTCAGGAAAGAATGGGAATGGGCCTTCGAAGTTCTTAGGCACGGGCACCAGGGCACCGGACCTGTCCACATAGAGTCCAGTTGAGCGGAAAAGTGATGCACCTTCTGGTAAATTCACATGAAAAATAACCCAATTAGATCCAATTAGTATCAATTAGTTCAATGATTTACTTATTAGACCTATTACCATCTGGTTATGACCAACAGTTCGCCATGGAAAATCCACCCATGTTTAAAAACGGTGTTTACCATCTATTTCTATGGGCCATCTATACCATGGCTATGTCAGTCATAACCAGAGGGTAAACATGGTGACTTTTGCTATGCTAAATGACCAAATGCTAGGGACTTGGCCTAGAATGTTGGACTCAGGAAACTCTCAGGAAACTGCAGGACCTTTAGATCCTTTTAGTATATAATTTGGCAGTAAATCATCAATCTTAGCAGATCATCATGTTTTTGGGCAGTAAATCATCAATCTTAGCAAATCATCACTGGTTGGTGGTTTCAAACCATGGAATTTTATGTTCCATTTCATATCTGGGATGTCATCCTTCCCATTGACGAACTCCATCATTTTTCGGAGTGTTGAAACCACCAACCAGATCAATGTTTGCATCCTGTGCAGTTTTTGTGAAAGCACTGAAAGCAACCGGGGTGGATTCAATTCCAACCTGGCTGGATCAGTTTCCTGAATGAATCGACATCTGAACCCATTTCTGTGGATCCGAAAATGGGGCACACCCTCCAAAAACATATCATCATTTTAAGATTCGAACATGAATTTGGGGCAGTTTTGCGAACAAAATCTAAAACTGCAATGAAATGGGTGGACCCAATTCCAATATTCCAAAGGTTTCCCATTTCAATGGCCATTTTGCTGGTCATTCAGCGACACGCTCCGAAGCCGCGATCCCAGGCGCATGTCCGAGAGCAGCGTGCAAGCGAATGTCGTGACTTACGGCGCTGCGGGCACCTTGGGACCGGCGATGGTTAAATCTATCCGGTGGTTCAGAGGGAGCGGTTTGGTTGTGGCCATGTCTGTTAGTTCCAACTGGCTATTTCTATGGAATTATACACTCCATAAATGGGATTATAAGTACTTATAACTGGTATTTTGGGCCATAACTGTATATGGGTATCGGATTTTCCATATTCCCTGGAGAGCCTGTGGAGGTACTAAGAGTTTCCCAAGCACATGATAGTAATGGATGGTGAATCATGATAAACAATGGTGAATTATGATAATTGTCCTAATATTATACCCATAGGATCCATGTATGCTATATATGGTAACATTTACCATCAACATACCCCCAATGTTAGCATATATACCATACATGGATCCTATGGGATATGTTATAGTTTTTAAGCAGCGGGTAAACGCAAAAACTTTTTGGGATGTGAAAGAATACTGGCGCCAGGATAATAGGTACATGCCAGAAAATCCATGGTGGATGTAGGAGATGAAACCAAATATTCAGGACCATACAAGGGGTGTTTGGGGGATGGGATTTTCATCAGTGGTTAAGTGTTCATTGTATTATTGTACAATGAATTGGTGTTGAATGAAATATATGGTCCCCTTAGCTTAGATCATCGTGCGATCAATCGCAGGGACGGAATGGACTCATCCGCTCTCTCAAAGGATAAATTGCAGTTTTCACATGTTTTCCACATGTTGTAATCACGGAATTTCCTCCTCAATCTGGGCGGTTCATTTTCAGGGCATGCCTTGAAGTATTTCAGCGCATAAAAGATGCCGATCATCCACTGTTGCAGAACTTTCCCCCAAAAAATGCTGGTTTGTCTGAAGGTTCTGGGAATCCCATTTGAAGAAAATCATGCCTTAGAAGATCATGTTCCCACATTTACCCTCTGGTAAACGTTTACATAACTATGGAAAGATCCACCCATTTTTGGGTAAATCAACTATTTCTATGCCCATTTGCAATAGCTTTAACGGTATGTTTACCAGGCCGGGTATTCCATTCAGGCCGGCCATGAAAAAAGGGTATCCCCATGGTATCACACCCAAACTGCCATTGGATTTTTGGAGCACCTTTGCCATGCGAAGGCACCCCAACAAAGTCAAGGCACACATTCCCATTCGAACATGGCGAGAAGAGCTACCGGCCCTGGATAGAGCGGAGATGGAAAATGGTGGAAACCCGCGAGCCCAGCGGGCACGGACAGTGCCCCACCTTTGCTTGGCAGACGATACTTTTAACTGTCCAGAGAAGCACCTTGACAGGATTTGGCTGGATGCCACCCAGGTTGGATATTTCAGCAATCCCCTCGATCAATTTGATGGCAAACAGACGAAATATGTGGCGCCAGAAATGAACAGCGTCACTAGGGGAGAGAGAGAAAAGCAAGCTCTGGAAGGATGAGTGGGGGCATTCACTTATCCCACCAAGACCAAGCAGCAACGAGTTGAAGATGGGCGCAAGAACAAAAGAGATGCGCTGGATATTCCAAGCTTTCGCTGGAGACCTGTGCAGGCAGGTTGAATTATGCAGAAATGAACAACGACTATTTTCAAATATTTGCAAGGATCAAAGTTCAGGTAATTTTCAAGTTCACAGTGAAAGTGCACCTAGCTTCAATACAGCATAACTCACTTTCTCCCTTACTGACTTCTTCCCCAAATTTAACTAACCAGAGTGCCATGTCCTCAACAGATTCATGATCAGAGGCAACGTTTTTAATTATTAAGACTTTTTTTGCTTTGACATGTTGGACTAGAATCTTATTTCAAGTTAATTCTGTGTAACCCACATGTTCAAACCATGACAAGACGTGCTTCCCAAAGAAGAGATCGAATCGTAAGTATCACTGGTGATTTTACGGGATATTCATGGTATAAGCAACTATTGCTAAGTTGGTGTATAAATCATACACTCATATTTCACGAGGGTTGTGCAGACACAACCATAGTTCGTGGAGCTTATAAACGGAGAAAGTCAGTGGGGCCCACCTTGTATCTATATATATATATACATATAATATAGCCATATATCTTAGCATGTTCAGGGTAGAATTCCACTTTATGTGGCGAAAAACATAGGGTCTAACAAAGAGATTATTGACTAGCCAGGGAAGTTATGTCTATACGTTTTTCCCGAACTATATAATAGGAAACCGCCCTTACCAGTACTGTGGAACAGCATGGTTTCCTTTACAATTTCCTTGAGACTGACCCATTGAATACTCTTTGGGTCAGAATGATCAGAATCCATATCCTATTATGCAAATTTTATTTGATGTGTTAGTTATACTTGGTTATATCATGTTATATCCAATTAATAAGCCAATAGACACTACATTCTCAACACCATGAACATGACATATGTGATATTCACATCTATTCACAATGATTTATTTTTCTATTGTGTAACCTTTTTAGCATCTTTTGGGGGGGGACTGCTATATCTCATTATAATTATATCAATAGAACACATCATTTTTGATATAAACCATGATATTTCCATGATTTCTTTGCGGTTAAACTAAACGTTCACTTTAGTTTTTGAATAACTACAGTTATAATTTGTTATTTCTATGGGATTATATATTCCATAAATAATATATAAATGGGGTTATATGAGTACTTATAACTGGTATTTCGGGGCATAAACGTTAGCGTTAAACGTTTGAATCACCGCTGGTTCTCGGCATGTCACCGTGTCGAAAGCTGAGATCATCAGTGCCTGTGAGAAGGGCCTGCAGTGGCAACGTGCCCTGCTGGTTCTGAAGGAGATGAACTGCCAAGAGGTGCGTGGGCTGAAAGAAACAAGAGTTGGTTGGTTACAGTAATCCGCAATGGGGTTATATATATATATATATCTGGGTAAATTATAACGACCTCACTGCGACCTCACTGGAATCATGGTCAATAAGAGGAATCATCCCTAAATTGCCTTATTTCAGGTTAGTGGATTACATCTTATAATTTACCCATATATATATATATATAAATATGTATGTATATACAAAGGTAGAACTGATATAACATGATATAGCCATATGGATGAATATTTCATTGGACTCATGGGAATTTAAGGGGATTTCATGGAGACTTATTGTGATTTATTCGGACTTAATGGGATTTAATGGACTATATCATGGTTACCCTCTGGTAAACGTGTACATAACTATAGACTATGGAAACTCACCATTTTTAATAGGTAAATCAACTATAATCAACTATAAATGGCCATTTTCCATAACTATGTTGAATTACCAAAGGGTAACCCAACATGGGGATATATATATATGTATATGAGTAGGACTGATATAACATGATACAACCATGAAACAAATCGAATTTAATGGGATTGAAAGATAAACCAACAAACAAGAATTTACCAACCAAACATGGTGGATTTAACCTTAAACATTGCGGTACGTACATGGGAAAAAACCCATGGGGATATAACACGGGATAGACTTCTGAGTAGGTGACAGAAAATCATCGAACTAACATCCTGGTTTCACTGTTTTCTGCATCGAACATTGGGGGCTCCTATATATAGGGGGAGTTAACCACCAGATAAAGTGATTTCAAGGGATATGGCAGATTTATGGGGGACTCGAGTAAGTCCCAGTATCCCGAAAGCCATGTTTAAGGCTGGAAATTCGTATTAATTATCCATATGTATATATATATATGGAGGTTTTCACAAATGGGGGATACCCCAATAGCTGGATGGTTTATAATGGAAAATCCTATTAGCATGGATGATTTGGGGGTACCCCTATTGTAGGAAACCTCCATATATATATATATATATGTATATCTCCACATGAGTTACAACCAATCAGAGAGATGATCGTGGTTTATGGGCTTTAAATGTTTTTATACAGGATATAACCGCCATATTGGGATTTAAGCACCAGATAGCTGATGATTGGTTTGTCATTACAGCAAAACAGCTAACTACCACAAAGTCTGATATTATCATAGTAGTTTTAGCCAATTTTAGGCTATAATTTGAACCATAGGTTGGTACTGGCCTAAGGAAGGTTTTATGATTTTATGTGTTATGTCCCGTCCAATGGGTTTGCTGGCAATGAGCTACAACTAATGGCTCGCAATACTTGTTGTGCGAGCGCTGCGAGGGTATTACCAACCTGGTATAACCAATGGTTCTCATAATGGGCAATCGTTGTTGTGAAAAGGGTGCTTTTTAAGATTATCATATATATATATATATGCATTATCATCGGGGATTAGTCAAACATTACATGTTTTGGAGTGTTCTAACGACCCAAAGTACGATATATTTGATGCGATTTGTAAATGTTGGTTTTGATAGCATGGGGATTTGATAATAACCGGTTTGGAGCCAGAGTCAGGATCATAGTGGGTTACAACCAACGGGGTTTCTACTGTTGTGGTTGTTGTAGGGGAAATTAAGTATCAACAAGGGGACTTGGCCAAGAATGGTGATTTTTGTTGAACGCATGGCAGGGCAACCTACAACCAGCATATTTGGAGATTGGGATATGGCTGCGTTATTGTTGATGCTTCGGTTCACTATCACAAAAGGGATGATTTTCCTCTGCCATGGCTGCCATGTTAGATTGCAGGAAGGAGGGAATTTCCACCCCGCGATTGCATAAACTTGGCACCGTTGATGTGGTCGCCGTAGTTTTTTCTTCCATGGTTTGTATGGCAATCTCGTGTGATAATGACAATGGAAATCTATGGGATTCCCACTGCCTTTTGACAGGTAATTATAGACCGTTGATTTCCATTGTCAAAAGTCAGTTATACAATCTATAGATATGATCTATAAATTTTCCATTGATGTTCCATGATCTCTATAGGACCATGTGAAGATTGAAATGGGGCATCCAAATTTGCTGTTGATCTTGTAGACCAAAGATCAGGGGTCCACGTGCTCCTTCAACGTTTCATTTCATGCACAAGAGATCCTAAAAAATGGGCAGCTACAGTGGCGTGGGATGAGTGTTGATTCGGATGAGATCCAACTTCTTTTTGATCCTTTTCCTTTCTAGTAACCCAATCCACTGGCCCATCATTTTGCCCATTTTGCCTAAGGTAACCATAAGGATATGGCTAATTATTCCACACTTACACCATATACACCCATAGCTTTGTCCAAATATCCGGGATATTATCCATAAAATCGCCTTTTTTAGGCAACAAACATGGAGAAATCCACTGGAATCCACCAAGGGGCACCAGCACGGTGCGGACGTCGGCAGGTTCATCCCAGCACCATTGCTTGCAACGCCGCCATCAGTGCCTGTGAGAAGAGTGCGCAGGTCGCGGAGAGATGGGAAACCACCACCTTGTTGGGGGCTGGGGGGCTGCTGGCAATGTGGCTAGGAAACGTGGGGAAACCACCAAGAGAACCATAGAGAACCATCCGAGTCCATCCTCTCATTTTGGATGATACACTGTTGGTTGGCTGAATCCTATATTTTTTGCGTGATTTTAAGAGTGCAAGTACAAGCTGGTGCCCCATGGTTTGCTGAATCTCTGGAATGACTAGGTGACTAGATATACCTAGGATTCACGGTGATTATTATAGCTATACTTAGATGAATAAACTTAGTTTACCCTGGTTTAGTGCTGGCTCTGTTTGTTTTGGGCACCACGCCAGGCATTCTTAGGGGCATGAGATGATATATGTGGACTTTGACCACCAAGAATGGAGATGTCACGCCGGAAACATGGGGAAATCACCATTTTTAATGGGAAAACTCACTATTTCTATGGCCATGTTCAATAGCTATGTTAAATTACCAGAGGGTACCACATGATCTGGATGAACTATCCTTTGGATTAGCAAATTGCCCATTTATAGACGATTTTCCTATGTTTTAGCCTGCATTTATGGGATTTTCCCATTGCGATTACCGGATGGTATAATTCACTGGCACAGTGCAGAGTCAAAGATCCAACCTTGGTCTCTCAGGCGAATGATGTTGCCCATTCAAGGGTGAACCTATATATATATATATAACTGCGCATTGCTTGTTTTATGGTTGTGTTGTTTGTTCTTAAATGGTTAAATGATGTTAAATGCGTGTTTCGTGTGTTGAACCTCCATTTTGTTGCTGGTGAATTGTGCCACTGTCCGAGCCAAGAAACTTGGCTCTGGGCTTCCACCGATCTGCAATGATCTCCCATGTGTAGCTCTTTGGGCCATTTCTTTTCTTTTCACATGTTGTGGTTGCTGAAATATTGTTTGTGTTTATTTGTGTTGCTAAAATAGCAATAGATGTTCGGGTTCATTCTTGTTTCCAAGACATGGTTTTCAACATACTTGGAACAATGATGCAACCAGCACTGGTTGATTTGTTCGGAGGAGTCCCCAAACATAAACAGTTGACAAATGATGGCCATGGCCTTTCTCAACATGGAAACTCTAAAACAAAATCCCCACTGATTAGATGATCTTCCCATAGGACATCTCCCTTATTGCTGGCTGATATATCCCTATTATATCCTTTATTATATCCCCATTATGTAATAGATAGATGGATGGATGGATAGATAGATTCATAAATAGATAGATAGATAGATAGATAGATAGATTATAGATAGATACATAGATAGATAGACAGATAGATCGATAGCTAGATAGATACTTGTATATAGATATTTCATCCTATGTATGCTGGTTAACTCCACATCAGGTAATGTTTTTGGCTGGTTTACCAAGGATATTTTTTTCGGCAGGTGGATCCTGCGTTCGAGCTCTTCCAGCAGATGCGATCCAAAGGTCCAAGTACCTTGGCGAAGATCAGGGAGAGCTCCAACATGTCCAAAAAACGGATGGTATAAACAATCCCTTGATGGTATGTTTCTTATTGGTTTTCCCACATTATATACCCTCTGGTAAATTAACATAGACCCTGGCAAATAGGGGTTGGAAGAGTAGTTTCCATTAAAAATGGGTGATTTTCAGGGTCTATGTTTATTTACCAGAGGGTACTATAGACTGTAATATATCTACTATGTTTTTTTTGTGTTAAGTTAAACTGGTTTTGTTGAATCCGGTGTAGGTTATCTACTCATTTGGCTGTTTCCCTATCAATGACAACTTGGATGATTCTGACGCCCCAGTGACCTGAAGACCAATCCAAAACAATACAAGCAGATCACACACGCAACAACAAACACATTCACAAGAACATATACGTTAAAAATGAACAACATATATATATATATATATACGTAAGAATATAATATAATACAATATAATATAATATAACATGATATAATATAATATAATATGTTAATATATATATATATAATTGTACAGTTAGTCCATCTATGGATCCACCCATGCCTTCGGAAGTATCACTGGTAAGGTTAGCTACATCCCCAACCAACTGGATGGCTAGTTAAATCCTGCAGAAGTGGACGACTCCACGGTGACTCCACGAAAAAAAGTGGACTACAATGTGGCCCCCCCAGTTATAAGTTGGTTTAGATTCGCCCCAGTAACTAGTTCGTTATAAGATGTTTTAAGTACCATAAACCATAGTGAAATTGGAGTTATGTTCACCAACTGAACGCTATCGTGGCCGGGGGCCTCACTAATTGTATCAAAAATTGAGTGGACGCCAAGGCATCGACGTGGTCACGGTGAACGCACTGCTGAGTTGCTGTGAGAAGGCCAAACGCTGGCAACAGGCGGTGGGGAGTTTTGGGGGATGGTCCCGGGGCATGGAAATCCCTGCGAAAATGGCTGGGAACATTTAAGGAAAACTGGGGGAAATTTAAAGGTAAAGAATCCGGAAGATGTTTATAATGTCATTCATATATAATTTTAGATAGCATTTGCAGATCTAAGATTGGCAACGGGAAAGCTGTTCTTACGATGGAATGGACAAGATGACACGGTGGTTTTTTGAAGATGGATTCGTCTGCAAATGGGAACCATGACTTTGCGTTTGATAATATGTAGGTATGGCAGCGTGTGCATCAATGAGGTTTTCATTGCTGCCCTTGACGGTAGGTGGTTGATTCTGAAATTCAAAGGGTATCCACATCTAAATTGATATGTTTCTCCTTGAAGAGATGGATGTTCCTCCATATAATGGCATTGTGTTTTCCGAAACATGAATGACATGCCGAGACTGACGTGGCAATGAGAGATGGGTCCGAATTGGCTTGAAGATGCGCGACAAGGTGGAAGAGACTTGTTGACTCGCTTCTATGTCGCAAGGGCGGAGCGGTATGAATTGTGGTGAAAGCCGCAGCTCGCAGCGGACCACCCAAAAAGTCCAGCATAATTAAAAGTTCTGAAAATAGACAATTTGTGGGTGGTTTATCTGGCAAAGTGAACAAATGAAATGGAGAAGATCAACCTTGAATTACTGAATCATGGCGGAGGCTTTGTATCATTATCAGGGGAATAGTGTCCAAAAACATCCAAAATTGAGGATCTGCAATCAGAGTGGTACCTTCCCAATTGTATGAAAATGGAGCACCCCCGCATCAAACCATCGAGTATCTGAGAAAATGTCCAATTCTTTTGCTGCCGTGGTTATAGCATGTTATATCTGTTTTTGTTTTCCTACTAAAGCCCAAAATCCGAATGTTAGCCCAATTTCTGGGGATGAAAATCCATTGAACAATATTTCAGAAACACAAACTAGCGCGGTTTACAGTGGAAGCTGGGCAACCGGAAAAACAAAAGCGTTGTTTTTATGTATCGTCACCTTGCCACGATTGCCATCACTTGGAAGGCCTTAAGTCTGCTGGCCCAGTTACCACAGTTGAAGCACCTCGCTGGAGTGGGACTTGGTGTGGAGCATCCAAACCCATAGGAATCGTCAATGAAATAAACTACCCATGACTGGGAATGGTAACCATACCACCTATGGAAATGATGATGACTGGGGGATGGTTTATGAAATTGTTTTAATTAACCACATTATTGGATCCAAAACTTGGTTTTAGCCAGAAATGATGGTTTCCACCATCAAAATTGGGATTTCGCTGAATAATTATTGAAATAGTGAGTATGGGTTTGTCAAGAAGTGGGGACATCAACCATCACGTATGGAATTTCAAACAAACATGGTGATTTCAATGGATTTTGTCAGGAGAAATGGGGACAGCAAAATAATGGGCATGGTTATCACGGTAGTATGGGTCAAAACTTCGATTTTTCCCAATCGGTTGGTAATCTTATCGAACCAACAATAATCAAGAAAAACTTGAGATTGACCAACACACACATGCAGAGGGTAAACTGGCAATAAAGTAAGAAAACCTAGTCTGGATTGAGTAGTTCCCGCACGATGCAAGTGGGTAGTGTAGCTCATTGTTTGGGGTCCAAAACATACATGTTAATTGTTATCCTGGTGGCCACTGGCAGATGATCATTTTTTTTTAAGAAACCAAGTGGGATTTGAACCTTGGTGTTGTGGGCCGCGTCTCTGGGTTGTTTGTTTAACACGCATTTAGAGGAAGACACAGTTGATACTCCATTCCACAGAGAAATTGGTTATAGTTATATAATGTATATATATATATACCCTCTGGTTATTTAACATAGCTATGGAAAATGGTCCATTTATAGATGGTTTACCTATTAAAATGGTGATTTTCCATGGCTATGTTAAATAACCAGAGGGTATATATAAACAACATAGTTGTATAATGTTATATATATATTATAATATACTGTAGTTGTTGCTATTCTGAAATGTGTGTTCGTTTTTTTCTACCTGATTTGGGATGCTGATCCCCAATGACAATGAATCATGGAAGAGATCAGGAGGCAATGTTTTTTTTTTTTTTTTTTTCGGGGCGTTGAAACCACCAACTAGAATATTCATGCATATTGTATATGCATAGAGAATCGTAGATGGCGAAGTTTATGATTATGACTGTCTCACTGCCCAGACAGAATGACTTTTGCAACTCATGTCATACCCTACAGATGTATAGAGTTGTTGTTATTTTTTCAGGAACATGTAAGGTGAAAGGCCAGCCATGTTTTAACTGGTGCACGCCATGCACGGCCCCAAGGGTGGTTCCAGACAACATCAGTTTCAACGCCGCGATCAGCGCGTGTGAAAAGTGTCACTTGGCACATGATCATATAGCGTTTTGGAAGTGCTCGGTAAAATGGTAAAGACCTAATGCAACTAATGATGACTAATGTGAACCCTGGATCAGCATTCGTTCAGTTTCTCATATTTTTGTATTTCTTTGCTGGGTACCATTTAGAACAACTATTTTTGGGGATCCTCTTTGAAAAGACGGGAGCCTTAGGTTCATCCCAGGTTTTTCAGTCACAGCAACTGGTGGGATGAGACTATAAACAACGTTGTATGATTGTAGCGTAACAGTAAAAATTGTATTTTACTTGTGAAGGGAGAACCTGACCACATGCTTTGACCATGGACAGCAATGGAATGTTTCATGCTTTTTACTGCAAACTGGGCAGTAAAGGACCCACGGCTCTATCCTTTCTCAGTGCTGTGGTCGCTTGTCAATTCCAGAGTGGGACTACTCTCTGCGAGTCTTGCTGAAATCTTATTCTTGGTGACTTAACCACCCTTTTGGTGGTTAAAGGTTGCATACACTCCCAAGTGTTCAAGTTGTAATCCCAGGTTAAATCATTATGTGGCGGGTTAAATCGATATGTCTGCATGCTAAAGCAGCTAAGTGTTGCTCGTTGATAGCATATTTTGGCCGGTGACATCCCTATTCAATAGTGAATTCAAATACACGGAGCTGGAATGCGTGGACAGCACGATGGGGCCCGCCGTAGCTCTCGGGTGAGTCTTCAAGGCGTCGCCTATGGATTCTGAATCCAACCGAAGGAAATTCTGCAAGAAAAACACATGGACAGAAACTGGACAAAACACGACCCAACAACACCAACATGGACCGAAGTCAACTGTTGAATGTTCATCATTTCTGGGAAGGATGCAAACAGGCAATGTGATTCTTCCGGTGGATTGACCATAAATGTGATTCCACATTACTATTCCACTAAGAAGTTGTCATCCTTTTTCCACGTCTTTTTTGTTTGAACTTGTTGGATACCCAAAATGTTGGCTCATCATCATTTATGACTTTCATTTTGCGGTCTTGCATTTTCAAACAGACCCCATTCTATATATGAGTTATCATGAGTTATCGTAGTTATCCCCAGTTTGGCCCAATCCATATTTCAACATTCCAATTTTTGGTTAATTTTGGATTACCCATCGGATCCATGGTGCTGGTATATATGCTAACATGACTGGGGTATATTGATGGGATCCATGCTACCATAGATAGCAGCACCATGGATCCGTCATGGGTTATGAAGAAAATCCATGGTGAAATCCCTGTCTTGCGTAGATGGACGGTGAATCATCATCACCAAGGCCATAGAATTGGATGATGGGAAAATTTACAGGAAAGCTTTAGTTTTTTGATGGTAAAAACCCATGGGTTTCCGGTTAAGATTTTCCCGTGAAAACAAATGCATCACCAAGGCCACGAGTGGCAATGGGCCCTGCAGTTACTCAAGGAGATTCCTGAGGTCCATGGGCTCGGATGTTGGCCATGGCTACCAGCTATAACTGGTGATTTCTAGAAGGGATAACAAACATTCCCCCATATGCGAACCATGGTGCTGGAATATTGACCTACATTTACCCAAGAAATGGCCCAGTTTTGTAGGTAAATATATGTAAAATTATGTACTGTAAATATGGAGCATCTGGGTTCTATTTCTATGGGGTGACTTGTTAGTACCTATAACTGATTTTTATGGCCAGAACTGTGGTCGACCAATGGTCTACATGGATCCAACCCTGCTCCGACTGGGTGCGACTGGAAGATCCGAAGGCATTCGGATGACCTCTCTCCCACAGTTATGGCCATAAAAATCAGCTATAAGTACTAACAAGTCACCCGATTTATAGAATGTTTGTTATCCCATCGAAATCACCAGTTATAACTGGTAGCCATGGCCATGCAGAGTCTGAGCATCGTGAAGCACTTGCAGTTGCTCAAGATGCCACTGACTTTTTTATCCCATCCTTCATGTGAAAGACCCCGTTGCTATGGTTCCAAATTGGAATCAACATACCCTCTGGTAATTTAACGTAGCTATTGAAAATGACCATTAATAGTGGATTTTCCCATTAAAAATTGTGATTTTCCATAGTTATGTTAAATTACCAGAGGGTAGATAAAAATGAATGCCCCATACATTGCACCATGGTTTCCTTTGGGGATGTTTGATACGAACGAGGGATGGGATGAGTCTTATCCATGGACGGATTTTAGGGCTAGCCAATGTTGAGAACTAGTAATTCGAGCGCCACAAACACCGGCGGCGGGAGTTGACTAACCCGCAAGGGTATAGACGTGGATTCAACCCACGAACAGAAGATCTGGGGTTACAGTAATGTGAGTAAAACGATAAACCATCCATTTGGGAATGGTTTATAAATGGTTTATACCACCTATTTATGGTGAAATGGGATGGTTTATGATTGTTTGACCAACATTATAGTTTATGGCAGCCAGCCAGGCTCCCAAAGTGACGCTCCAATTGATGACCCCAACTTAAGTGCCATCGATTGGTGAAGATTTTCGGGGGGCATGAAACAACCAACCAGTCTCCCTAGGAGTTGGGAAGATGAGGAAAAATCATGAAACATCCGTCAATGCAGGGATTGAATGCAGGGATTGAATAACTGGTTGGTGGTTTGAAACATGAGTTTTATGACTTTCCATATATTGGGAATGTCATCATCCCAACCGACTTTCACTCCATCATTTTTCAGAGGGGTAGGTATACCACCAACCAGCAGTCATTGAACAAAAAAACCCTTGAAATGACAAGTTGTGGATATTTTTCAGAGGGGTTGAAACCACCAAGCAGATCAGATTAAGAATTTTCATGTCGCCCTTGTTTTGGATCTCCCCAATCAAGATCTCTGCTAGCGAGGAAAACACGGCCCGGCCCAGTGGCCTTTTTGGGACGAATCAAATGGTTGTAGAATGGGAGGACGATTTCATTGGATTTATGGGAGAGCTTATAGGGGGACTTCATGGAGACTTATTGTGATTTATTCGGATTTAATGGGATTTAATGGGGGTTTAATGGGAGTTTAATGGTGATTTAATGGTGATTGAATGGGATTTTATGGTATTTTAATGGGATTTTAATGGACTATATCATGGTTACCCTTTGGTAAACGTTTACATAACTATGGAAAGTTCCACCATGCTATTCATGGGAAAACTCACTATTTCTATGGTGATTTTCCAGTTCACTTTTTGTATGTTACCAGAGGGTACCACAAATGTCCTTTTCAAAAGGGCCACATTGTTACATGATTCTACATTCTTCTCTTGACAATTAGATGTCCATTGTGCAGTAAAATCTGCATGTTATTCCATCTTTGATGTTCAAATTTACATAAATTCACAATGTAGCCGTGGTTGATCCATATGTTTGATGTTTATACATTTCCATACAGTTATGGTCATTTATCAGTTATAAGTACTAACAAGTCACCCCATTTATAGAATGTATAATCCCATAGATATCGCCAATTATAACTGGTAGCCATGGCCATAACTGTAGAAATCCATTGATCCATATAGTTTGATGTTTATATATATATATACACATTATATATATATATATTTCCATATGAAATCCATATGAATTTCCATACGAAATCGGCCGATTCACCACGCACCACTTTGCAGGCCTCCCTGCAGTGCGATGTGATCGGCCTCAACGCTGCGATCAGCGCCTGCGAAAAGGCGGCCGTTTTTTTTGCGAAATGGGAGATTTCATCCAAAAAGGAGGTATCCATGGGATGAAATTTTGGTGATTTCACCCTATTATATATATACACCATATGTATACCATATATATATATACCATATCCAAAGACCCACCCTATATTATATATATAGATATACCATATATAGTATATAGGATGTCATCCTTCACATTGACGAACTCATATTTTTCAAGATGGTTACCCTCTGGTTATGTCAAAATAGCTATTGAAAATGGCCCAGTCGAAATAGTTGATTTACCCTTTCAAAATGGTGATTTTCCATGGCTATGTTAGTTTACCAGAGGGTATATATATACACCATATATGGAAGCATGAAGAATTGTGATGTAACATGATGTAACCGAATCAACAGCTGTGTTTTTTTACTTAAATGGGAGTTGTTTTCGCATCACATAATTTTTATCGTTGACCGGGATTTTTGTGGGGATGCAATGTGGTAAACCCAGCGGCAAATTATAACGACCTCACTGTTCTCCCGAACCCTGGAATCATGGTTGTCATAAGGGGAATCATCCCAAAATGGCCCAACTTTTCAGGCCTTCAGGCCCAAGCCGACTAGGGGCATGTGCTGTCAGGATTAGATCCTGCCAATTGGGCCATGGCGTTCTCAGTGTGTCCTGTTCCCTTGATCAACCTCATTAGATCTTATGATGTGA
>Ga0126342_10000161_pt1:2500-27500 | contig 53098 bp, 55 predicted proteins | sample Cyp1metagenome_FD_92528 | JGI IMG/M metagenome (GOLD analysis project Ga0126342, IMG submission 92528) | Coral microbial communities from Lord Howe Island, Old Settlement Bay, Australia - Cyphastrea 1 metagenome | ecosystem: Host-associated > Invertebrates > Cnidaria > Coral ...
AATTATCCCAAAATTGCTTTATTTCAGATTGTTTGAACCAGTACAATTAGCCATAGGTTTTCCAGATGTGTCATTTATAATGGTCAGGACGGCCATAAAATCCCAATGATTCTCCAATTATATTCAAAATTCTCACCATTTCTCTTGGCTATACAGTTATAAGTTATAAGTTATACCTCCATGACATCCCCATCGAATCCCCATGGAATTTCCATATTTTTTTCTGCCAGCCAGGACCGAACTGGCAGCATCTCGGTTCAGGAGCTGCAAAAAGCCTTGATGTATCACATCGTGGGCTACGTCGTTGTCTCCTAGCCACGGTGTGGGGTGGAAAAGTGGGCCATCTGGATGGGAAAAGATAGGAAAAGCTGTGGTTCTGCATCTGATGAGGTGCTTGGAAGATGGCAACGGTTTCTGAGCTGTGGACACTCCCAGGTTGAGATTGCCAACTTCCCAATGGTATTGAGTTGGGTAATGTCCTCTATATTTTTGTCGGCCAAATCATAGTCAAATCATAGCAAACTTATGAACAAATCCCCATAACAAACACCATAAATCCATCCATAAATCATCCAAACTCAAAATCCCATGGATCCCATAATTCATCCGCCCAGCCCAAAAAATCCAGGTTGAGATCGCCAACTTTTTGGAGCAGAAAGCGGGTGGCATCGTGGAGGCCTTCGAGCACCTGCGCGAAATCGCCCCGGGCGCCGTCCCCAAGGTGCTGCCGCCGGTGACGCCTGACGCGCCGAAGCCGCCACCGCCCAAACTGCAAGCGGGAGAGGAGCCATGATGGAGATGTGGTGGAGAAATGGAAAGAAATGGTGGAAAACCTCTGTCTGAAAATGGGATGTCTGCAGTATCCCAGCCAAATGGCAGTTTTGTTGGAAAACGGGGAGAACATGATGAGAATCCACGGGAAAAGCGATGTTATGCTTACTGGTCATTAAACTTAAGAATTCATGGAACCTAAAGCATGGGAAAGACCGCGATGAATGGCCATTACAGACTTGGGAAAATGCTATCAAAATACATGTACAAATCATTATAAATCAATGGGATGGCTTGGGATTTACAATTTTGCTACGTGACACCCCTTGGAGCATCATGTGGCGACCAATTGTGCTGACAGGCTAAGAGATGTTCACGATTATTATGAGGAGTGTGCTGATTGAAGTTCTGAAGAGCAAGTATCACTGGAATCACTGGAATCACTGGTTTTTCAGTGGTCAGGTCTGTTTTGGCCTTTGGCAGGAGGGAGTCTCCGAGCAGAACTTTTTGCGAGTTCTTCGGCAACTCAAGGCGAGTGGAAACGAGGGGCTTCCTTCTGTTGGCAATTTCTAAATGCATGGCGTGAATTTCCATTGAGTCAATTCCGGTAGAGTGACTCCTCACCCACACATATCATACATATCATACATCACTTAAAATTTAGTGTTTTGGTGTTTTTTTTCATTGCATATCTCCATACATTCCACACATTGCATACAGACATTGCATACCGTACGTCGTGATTTCACCGTGAAGATGACCGTTAAAGGGGACCGTTAAGCTTTCCGAGCCGCGGATCCGAGATTTTTTGCCATCGGCCAGGTCTTGGATCAAACCAGCAGCGCCATCACCGAAAGTGCTGCTTTGATGATTCACTCAGCCCTGAAGCCTTTCGTCATGGAGGACGGTCTGCTGGGAGGACTGGGAGGACCCGGACTGGTGTGCGTTGAAAGTTTTTTTGGAGCTGTGAGCTTCAAAATCCCGGGTTGATGATCAGAAATGGGACTATACGGACCAAAAAGATGACTTTGTTGTACCCAATATATTGGGGATGATCATCCATTGGTGGTGTGAGTCTTTCGAAGCCATGAGGCATTTGACTGTGAGGACTTTGTGAGGAGGTTGCAGGAAGAGTATCGCACGGCGAGCGAAATGAAACAACGACAGAAAGAGGATGCTGAGAAGTGCCTTGCAACGCATTCGTTAGAACAGCATTTTGCACATCGAAGTTGAATACAGCTGGTAACCAAGAAGTTATCAAACCTTTGTTCTACATTGAATCTCTTCATTTTGGAGCCTAAAATTCAGGGATTTTTTCACATCGGGCAGATTTCGAGTTGGCACAGCTGAGTCGAGTCGCCTGAGGCATGAGAAGGATCGGAAGCGCCGCTTGGCCGAGTCTTTACGAATTGACAGCCGGCAGCGAGCGGCCAAGGACGGGCTGGCGATTCAAGAAGTGATGTACCATAAACATCCATAAACTATCAGGTTATGGATATCCATAATGGAATTTACAAGTGATGGATAGTTATGGCACATACTATACCGTATCCATAATAGAATGGGCTATGTAACTCATCGAATTTCCGATTTTTTAGCATCTAAGACTCATTCATCTCATTCCAGCAATGTCAAAAGACCATAGCCCCATCAAGAATTGATGGTTTTTTAAGGTTTTTTAAGCTTACCACATCATTTCAACATGGGGTTCTTTAGCCGCAGGAGATCGAGACTTGGATAGATCAGGCCGCCACGATGGAGGTGGGATGTTTGGAGGAAGCCAAGGAAGCCAAGTGGACATGTAACTTCATGTAACACATGAAACAACAAAGATTTGGTTGTAGTGCTTTTGCGCTACAATACAATATCAATATACATTATCATTATTATTATTATACATTATTATACATTATTAGAGATTATTATACATTTATGATCATTTATGTGGAACGCCAGGATCCTCAGACGGTCCAAGTCATAGGGCTCGAGTCAGGAAGCTCCATCTGTGACAGCGAAGTGGGCCTCACTTGCTCGCTGGGATCCCATCCGCTGTGTCGTCGTGGCGGTGTCCTAAAACGTGGAGTACCCCAAATCATCCAAAATTAGACCATTGTAGCATTGAAACATATTGAAACCTAGGATTGCCCATTTTAAGAACCCCCCATATTCATCCATTGTTTAGCCACTAGAAACCATGGTGGAGTATTGTTTTTCATTCATTTTTTGGGGTTCCTTAGGGTTCATGTTGGGAGTGTGAGATCAGCTGGCGAGCAGGAAACCCAAGGCGCCTTGCTATCAGGTTCCGGTCGCTCCAAAACTCAACTGCGAGACTATGTCGGCAGCTGAAGACCCTGCAAAGGAAGCTGTTTGTTTGATGAAGAAGTCCTCGACTGGTAGGAAAGCATGGCACACATTTTTACCTCAATCCAGCATGATGTGGATATGAAGTACCCTGTTGGTCGTTTGTGAGAAAGTTGACATTGAAGCATTTCAATCTTTCAATCCGGCATTGAAGCTGCTGATCTTGAAGGGGCACCTTTTAGGATGTTGCTTGTCTCATTTTCCCAGGTTTCTGTTCTGGAAGGGCTCATCAAGTCCACACGCGTGGACATTGAGGAGCGTCCTGTGAAGTGATCCAAAAGCAAGATCAAGATCTGAACAGAGACGCGACATCATCGATCTATATTTTTGGATTTGTTTGGATCACTATGTAAGTCAGCTATTTCCAGTGGATTATATTTTTGGATCACTTTGTAATCACTATAAAAATCACTGTACTTCTGCAGCGACCAGTGGATGAGTGATGAAAGACTCGTCTCAGGACTTGAGACGCAGGCTTGAGCGGGAAGGCGCAATGCCATGCAATGCCGACAACCCAACAGATCCAAGAGCCAAGTGATACTGTAACATCTGTAACTAAACATAACTAAAGGATTTCAGTGATCAGTGATCAGTGATAGTTGGGTTTTCAAGACTACAACCTGCAATTTACGGTGAACTCCGTTGGCTTCAAATTCAGTGATTGAAACAATAGCAGCCACCCTTCAACATACTGCCCCAAGTTCCGTCACAGGCTTCCAGTATATGATACTCCTAAATACTGATGTATTTGTTTTGCCCCGAATCCAAGAGTCGAACCACCAATAAGTGAGTAGAGGGATCGCAGACCCACACAGCTTGGGAAAACATGCATCCAAATCCGTATGGGCACAATTCTTGATATTTCACTACAAGCATCTACTAACTCAGTTTGAGTTTTTCTCAAGCATTGCTGATACGTTGACTCAGTGCCTGCGGAAACCGGAAGATGAAGCGATCCCACGAGGAGATGCCGTCGCAAGGAGGGTGGCCGAAGATCACAGATCCAAGATATAGGAAAGTGACGGAAAGTGACGGAAAGTGTCTTTGGCATTCTGGCTACACAGGACAGAAGCTGCCAGAAGCTCTCAGTGGAGTTACTTTCGGGCGCTTGCTTCAAGTGATTGTCATTGCTATAACAGGCAGTCCGAAGCTGTTGGGCTTTCGAGAAGGCGCTTTGGTTCCATACGGATTCTGAAGAGTACGAAAAGCTTGCTAATGCTGAAGCGGGAAAGCCAACTGGTGTGAAGTCAAACGAGTCGTATATCCAGACGTGGGATGACTTAAGACTTAAGATATTGTTTGAGAGTCAGCTCACAGCGAGCCCAGGTGGTCATCGAGATAGCCACTTCGTCAAGGCGCAGGCTGCGCCTACGGAAGGAGCTCAGTGAGACTGCCTTTGGCCATCTCTGGCCACTATTGGCATTCTCTGTCTCAATTGATGATCCCAGGATCAGTCAGGTACGATGATCCCATCACCGTCACGCAGACAGGAAAGTCACTCTCAAGGTCTTTCTCACAGCTGAAGCAGTGGAAAGATTCTGCAAGAATGGACTGGAAGAACACCACTCGCTTTCGTGCGGTCCTGGCTGGTGAAACAGGTTGCTGATCCGAAAGGAAGTTCAACGTTGAAAGTTGACATGAAGACGATTGCGTCGGGGAATTGATTTCTTGGCATAGCAGCCATAGCACCAATACATTCCACCATCATTGGCATAGCACCTAGAGCCACGGCAGTAGCCACGGCAGAGCTAGGTTGCAGTCACGGGGGCAGAGAAAAAGCCAACAGGATCCAGTATGGCCGCCTGGGAGTGCACAACCATGTTTTGTATTATAAACGATATTGTAGATGGACTCTATTGAAAAATAGGTAAACAGTATTCAGGGAAGCGTTAGACACACCTGGCATGCACTTGGAGAAGATGTTGCTGGGAGTGTTTTTGTTTCTGCAGGTGTTTCTTCAGCAGACCCCCCAAGATTCTTTGCAGGCGTGGCAGGATGTCATGTCTCTTGGGCTATTCATTCCATCAACATCACCAGCGAATGTGCAGAGACGTTTGGCATAGGTTTTGAAGATCACGAAGACTCGATCTGGCGACATCGGTGTGTCTCTTCAAGTAGGGTAGCCCACTAAAATTTATTTAGTTCATCAAGATTGCCAATGGATCATCAAGATATATCAAGATATGAGGATACCCAATTTTGTTTCTTTGGTTCAAACATCAAAGGCCCCAAATTTGGCTGTCTCGAGGTGAACGGGCCTACGATGCAGTGGCCAGTCCCAGTGTGCCGGTGACTCAGTTGGCGCAAAAACGACTTGGTGACACAGTCACCAAGTGCAGGTTTGGCCACCAGAAATCTGGGACATCTCCAAAAACGGAGGAAATTCTAGCTTGGAACAAGGAAAAACATATTTTTTCTTGGAGATCTTCTCCTCTATCACCCATAGGATCCATGTATGCTATATATATATATATATGGTAACATTTACCATCAATATATACCCCCAATGTTAGCATATATACCATACATGGATCCTATGGGTCATGATTATCATGTCCTAGAACTATTAGAACTGGAACTCCACGATGGCGTCGCCTGCAGATCGCTGGCACCGCCGTTGCCGCCCGCGGCCTCCGTGGGATCCGTGCCGCATCTGTTGGGCACGGCGCCCACGGCGCCCACGGCGCCTGCGGCATCACCAAGCTCCCTACGTCCCTGGGCGAAATGTGCCATGGGTTGCCATGGACGTGCCATTGGTTGCCATAGGATCTAGGATCTTTGCCCTGGACATCCACCATGCTGCGAGTTGGAATAATCTTTGGTTTTGGATTCAGAAAAGAGACTCCAAGTTTTGTACGAAACCATGTCAGCCACTCCAGGTCCAGACGACACCATGCGACGCTGCCATGTGATGTCGCCAGAGCTTCAATCTGCCAGCGAAGTCTTGACATCGAGAACGACAAGAAAGGTATCAGATAGAACAAATTCCATGATACTTCTAATTTCTTTCCTTTCCCGCACCTTTTCATGAAGGAATACATTGCATAACATAACATCACATTGCATTACATCACATTACACTCACATATATAAATATACTTTACAGTATATTACAGTATATTACAGTATATTACAGTATATTATATATATATTACATATATATATATACACACAGTATATACATATGGGAGCCAGGCTGTCGGAGCACCGCACCGTCCTGGCCGAGCGTCTCCTTCAAGCCGCCGCCTGTGGGCGCTTGGCCCTGGTGCAACGGTGCGCTGAAACCCGGGTGCTGTGGGTTTCTGAGTGAGGGGATTTCATGCGGAAATGGTGATTTAATGGTGATTTAATGGTGATTTAATGGTGGTTTAATGGTGATTTAATTGGAATTAAATTAGGATTCAATGGGATGTCATAGGATAGAAAAGGGATTTAGTGATGATTTAGTAGTGATTTGGTTTTGATTTCATGTGGGGCCCAAAAGAATATTCGAATCTCTGGAGGTGGAACAGACTCTTCTCCGTTAGATGACTTATGATATCCTTGTTGGTCCTTTTTGAATCATGGGGACTTTACCACAAACAGATTCGGTATAAGGAGGATCCGTTGCTGATTTGGTTTCAAAGGAACATGACTAACCAACGAATGGCGACTGGCTCCCCAACAAGAATGGAGGATTGAACTATGCTGTGGAGGGAGATGATGATCACTGGCCACTGTCTTTCAGAGGGGTTGAAACTACAGAATGACCCCAAATGGTTCTATTGAAACCATCATGAGTCTAGGATTAAAAGAACAACCATGTGAAACATCGATGGTGCCTTCGCTGGTACAGTCTGAGTTGTACGAAAAAAAGAGGTGCATTGAGTTTCCTGTGAATTTTGGGGGTTTCAATCCCTTATCGTCACATTGTTGGCTTTGCACATCCCATTGTATCCCCTGACATGGATTCCAATCGTCATTATTCTTGGAATTCTATCCTCTAAAACCACCTTATTTTTTTTTGAATTCCAGAGTATAGAATTCCAAGAATCCTATATTGGGTCTGCAAGCGATTGCCGAAAAAACCTAGAGAATCCCCCAGCCGCAGATGTCTCACCAGCCGTGCCAACATCAATTCTGTGGCCTGGAGTGGAGCTCTTTGCCTCAGTGGAAGGGGGTTTCCCCAGCCATCACCATTCATGGTGGTTTTTGGATGTTAAAAAGGAGGGCACCATCCAAGAAAATACCATAGTTGCAAGGAAAGAAAGATGATAAACATGAACAAATGACTGGGGAGCGTGAACCCATCCATTTTTTTTTGAGAATATATATAATATAATATAATATAATATACTATACTATAATATACTATAATATAATATAATATAATATAATCTAATATAATATAATATAATATAATATAATATAATATATATATAGGTGTCCCTTGATTTGATTGAGGAAAAATCTTTCTCACCAGCGGCTGGGCACTTCAGGTCACAGCATTGATGTGTGCTGCACGTCACGGTAAGCTAGAGGCGAGTGAAGCGTCCTGGACTTTCACGAGGTTGTAACATTAGGGTTTACATAAATGGGGGAAGCCCATGGGAAGCCCCAAATCATCCATTATTTCACAGGATTTTCCATGAAATATTCACTATCCTGCTATGAGGATCCCCTATAAAAATGGAACCCAAGAAAAGATTTTGCCAATGTGCCGTGTGCTGTGTCGCTGTTTTCAAGCCCCCGTGTGTTGGGTAGGTCCTGCAGTTGCTTCTAGAGAGCTCTGCCGATCCGGCAGAGGGCTGAGCATGATGTTTTTTTCCGCTGGTTGCTCGTTTTTTTTTTCGCAGAGAGGTGTCTTTGTTCACAGATTTTGTTGGAAAATGTACAGGAAACCCCAGATTTGGATCGTGAAACAAAGGGTTCCTGTAGATTTGCCCTTCCAGAAAGCCGATCGAGTTCTTTGATGGCTTGGTGGCTTGGTGCTTGGTCCTGAATCATAAATCCAAAAGACCAGGTTCGCACAGACATGCTGGGACGGACAGCTCTGGCCGGAAGCTGATGTTGACCTATTGTTGGTCTCAAGATTTGACAAAAAAAACATTTCGGGTAAGTCCGGGATGTCCTGAGATCGCTGAGATCGCGGTTGCGAAATGGCTGTTTTCCCAAGCTTTTCCAATGGGGGACAATCCAATAAGGATCATGCCAAGCGCCAGCCTCCCTATGTGCAAGAATGGTCAGCAACCTGGCCATTGGCTTCGCTTCTCTAGTCAGTTTACCTTGTTGAAGCCGTTAAGCCCTGCCTTGTTAAAGCCCAGGCTTCGTGGGCACAAGGTGTTGGGCCGTCAGGAATTTGCAGCTTGCTGGCAGTTACGACTCAAATGGCTGGGTAACCTGAAGAGATTCATGGCTACCAGCCGGGAGTAAACCTTTTTCATGGTCACTTCATGAATCGCCACGTCACAAGGAGAGGATGGTGCAAGTCGGGGCCACAGCAGGTCCCATTGGAAAACATTCTACAGATCAAGCCTGGCAAAGTTCAAGCAAGGCATGAACCACCTCGGACGACTAGTGTCTAGCTACACATCCTTACACTAAATTATAGAGGTTCACAGTTGACACTTCAAACTGGGTGGAACAAACCTGTCTAGAGCAATGGTGGCGCATGCAAACTTTGAACTGCCTGACATGATTCTTCCATCGCTTGAACAATTCAATGAGATGCGTTTTGGCTTTCAGTGGACAAAGGCACCAAGCTGTAATGCGAAGAACTGTTTCCCAGATGGCTGTCCATTGAGATGAAACAACACCATAGGCACACTCTGACCATGATGCAATGGCAGGTTCGATTCAAAATGCTGATAATGCTGAACAGTTGCACTGCTAGTTGTCGGATAGATAAAATATGATAAAATGGAACTTTAAGCTGGTGGATTTATTGTGATTTATTGGATGTCAATGTTTGCTGTTCAATTGACCCAGATATTATCAAAAAAGAATCAAAATCATCTAGCAACGATGATTTGGTGGTAACGTCCTGGTGTCCCAGAGCCTTCTTGTACTTGGCCATGGCTTTGCGCCATGTGGAAACGGGCGCGAAGCTCAAGTGACTACCATGTTGTGCAACATATTTGTGTGGAGGTGTTTGATGATAACATGATTTGAGAAGGGTAAGGTATCTATGATCATGATTTATACTTTGCTTTTACCTCAGGGTTATCTCAAAATCGTGAACTTCCAACATCCTAAGGGTTTTCCATGGTTTATCACCGTTTTCCCTACTCGAATGTCCTTTTCTTCCTTGGGCTATCCAAGGCATTTGGGGCGCCAAAAAATTCTGTCTCGACCAAGGAATTTCAGCACATCACAAAGTTGAGATGGTGGAGGACAGAAAATCGACTTGCTGAAGATTCTTGCGTTGAGAAATTGGGATGGATCATGTGACCTGATTTTTTTTGAAAGAACGATTTTCGAGGCGAACGCGCGTCCAGAACTACCGGCTATGTTTGATGCGAACAGTTTTTGGTGCCAGAGTGGATTGATCGACCACATTCGAATCATTGCTTTGTTGCCATCCAAGTTGTGTGAATAAATTAGTCATCCAGTCTGGTACCATCGAAAACTAATCCTAATCAGTTCTAATCATTTCTAATCATTCTAGTTGTCCACCGGCCAATTCTGACCCAGACCCAAATGACTTAAACTTACAACAAGAGCAGCACAGCGAAGGAAGACTACCACTGCCACCACTGCGCTGTTAGAGCAGATGAGGCGACAGCGGCTAACAGCATCTACCTCAGCATCGGCTTCACCTGAAGGGTCTGGAAATGTCATGGTGGAGGGAGATGAATTTGTGAAAGTGATTTCACCTTGATTTTCATTAGTCTTCTTGATTTCCAAGTAAAGAACACCATTAAAAAGTCATCCTTTCTCCACCGGCGTCGGCCTTGGTTGGGTTCACACATTTGATGCCGGCGGACGCGCTGAGGAGCAGCTGAGCTTTTTGCCCTACCAGCGGGTGAGGAATGCATTTTCAGTGTGTGAAAACCAACATGGGCTTTGTCTGAAAATGGGGTTATTGTCTACAAATATGGTCATGTTGAGTCATGTTCATGGTTTTTCACCAAAATTTCAGACAATCCCACATACATCAGTTGTAATGTGGTAGATATACACACATATCATCATGAACGTAGCATGACATGGGTTGCTACCTCAGAAATTGACGGCTGTTGGACACGGTACGGCAGGTGTCTCCTGCATCCCTGGCAGTTGTGCCACTGCAGACCAAAGTGCTGCCGTTGGCAGAAGCAGCTCAAAGGACTACACCATGGTGTCGAAATTAGAGGTTTGTGGGCTCTGTAGTGTGGCATGCATACTTTTTGCCCAGCGTTTGCGAATATAAATCTGGCAATATGGTGATGCGAACAAGAGGGAGGATGCATGGAGATAACAAGGGATAGTCACCAAAACTTCTGGACAACAAACAGCCAGAACAGAGACGCGGCGAGAAACGTGTGATGGACCAGGGTTGAAGCAGCCGGATGACATGAATTTTTCACATCTACGATGGGATGCGTTTTGCAGTGGTTCCAACCTCGTTTGCATTGGTCCTGCTTCCTGACCAATGCCGTGAACACGGGGGGAGAGGAGTGATGCTTCCGAAAGCAGCATTAATAGTGCTGAGAGGTGGGCATGAACTGAAGTGGAAACGATGACACTTTGTGTTTTCGCAGACTGACATGGGATAAAACCTCTGATACCATTTTTCAAGGTGATGAACATGCACAGCTACCATTAACTACCAGCGATTTTGATCTCTTTCGATCCATCACCAAGCTACGATTGCTCCAGGGGCGCCAAAGTTGCCCGAAGAGCAGGTGGGAAAGCCCTAAGCTGCGAGAACAGGTTCCAAGTTGGACCATGATGGGAACTTGTGAAGACACGACTTCACCATTGCTTGAATGATGCTTAACAACCGAAACCACCATAAAATCCATATAAAATCCATATAAAATCCATATAAATCCATATTAAAATCCAATGAGCGAAAGGAACCAACCTCAGCGCCTCAGCGCATGTCATTTTTATTTTTAGGAAATATGTTGATTTTTCCCCGAAATGATCCACGTGTCCGGGTTCGATCTGTCGCACGAGGAACACTGGAACAGTTGGCGCGGCGCCGAACGCCCCGGCTGCGCAGCCGAGCCATGCTCGAGGAGGTGATGGAATTGATGGAATGATGAGGAATTTGATCAAACCATCAGTGATCCATCAGCCAGAATTTTGTTTTTTGATGTTTTTTGTTTGTTTTTCAGTAGTCATGGAGGACGTTTTGTTTTTTTTTTTGAATTCTTGATGAAGAAAAATCCACCTGAGGTGGCGCACGGTGGCCGTGATGGCCTGCGCGAAGCGCTGAATCTTAGCCGCAGTTGTTGGCTGGCCCAATCTTGGATGGGTACTTTGATACCTGACAGATCTTTATAGTAACCTCGGTAAAGATAGAAAAGTCGATGATGATTACATTTTGGTCGGAATTTACCAAATTCTATCTTTTTTGGCTGGTACTTTGATACTTTTGTTGTCACAACTAATGGTCTGCAACTCTATAATTGGTGCTTGTCATGATCCTTTTGTTCTGTTGGATTCGTCAATGTTTTGTCGTTCAAATGGGAATTTAAGTATGGATAAAACCACCGTTTTGGGTACCGGATATCCCTTGGATGGGCCATGACTCCATGATTTTGCAGATCTAAGGAATGTGAACATTCTGGACCTGGAGCCAGTCATTTGGGACTGGGAGGAGATGCGGTGCTGCTCTTTTCGCTGCCTTTGAGACACAGAATTCAATTGGATGCAACATCGAATGGTTTATCAGTTTATCATCGTGTTTCCATGTGTTTCCTATCAACATGGGCATAGAATGGTGATCAAATGGCCATAAAATGGAGACCTGGGGTACCATAGCATGGGGGTACCCCATTTTCAGTCGAACCCGCTTCCGAATTGCAACGATTGACCACCCCTGGCTGCGGAGGAGTCTCGTGCCGAGGAGACGTTGCTCCTCTGCGAGACCTTTCGCGTTGCTTCGCGGAGGGGAAAAGCTGCGGGCTGTTGGTTCACGACGTGTCGCGTTGCGTCAACGGCTTCGTCGTTTTGGGGCAACTCGTGGACCCAGTTGACCCAGTGGACCCAGTTGACCCAAGAAATGGCCCAAATGGCCGAAAGCTGAGGCTCTTGGATCTGAGCTCTTGGTGCTAAAGCGGGAGTCGAAGAGGTGCGGACAGTCAGAAGGGTCAGCATGGCAGGACTGGCAGGACGATTCGCAGATTTGGGTCCATCAGTCCATGGTATATTCATTGATATTTGATGATACTTGACGATTGAAATTTGGGGTTCACGCTTCCACATTCCAAGGGCTGGCAACGTCCCTCATTTTGAGGCTGGAGACAATGAGGGATCAGATCCCAAGCGATGATGCAAGAGCCTCACATGTGGATAGTTGGATGGCCAATCATTTTGAGCCACAGCCTTTTGTCACTGCTTCATTTACAAGTCATGTTTGAAAGGAGCTTTCTGAAGATCTCTGGGAACACTGAAGTCACTGAAGTTGGAAGATGGTGCAGTTGAACTCAGGTGCTGCGGCGAGCAAAGCTCATCAATCAACTTCTGCCGAAAAGTGTTTCTGCCGTGGACCATGGACAGGCAGTGTGGCTTTGATGGAGGTTCTACTGAACCAGATGCCAAGTCAAGTATATAGTATATATAGTTTTGAAAAAAAGATAATCATGATGTGTGCTATAATACATATATATATATATATATGTATATATAATATATACAACTCTTCAAAGCTACCTGGTGGGTTTGAAGTTGCTTCTCTTCAGCGAAATGTGGGAGGCGATCGGATCGTCCGAATCTCAGAAGCTTCGGTTGTTTTTACATCGCAGCTGGGTAGGGTTCTGTGTTGGCTCCATTCAATGCATTGGTAGAAGATGTAGAAGGGAACATGTACGGAATGTACAGAAGATCACCCTGTTTGTTTTTTTTTTCCGCGGCGACAGTATGAACCACCAATTAGGTCTTGCCAATTTGAAGCCATGTTGCCAAAGTTTAGCGGAACATTTACCAAGAAACATATGGGTTTCACATGGTTTCACTAAAAGTAGGTTACCCCCAATTGTTTATCAATATTTTCCTTCTTACATATATAAATGGTCATTTTTGGGGGTTTCTTTAGCTGTCTTTTGCCCATTTTCAGACAAACTCAAACCCAGAATATCATCCCATTGACATCCAGTTTCCTAAAACCCAGGCCCTATCCATCACCGGGTTCGATGCTAAGTCAGGCATCCGGGGGGGGGTCATGGAGAGAATGAATCAATGTTTAATATGTTTATGATTGGGTTTACCTCCTCATCAAGCTTGAGAACCCAATAATCTTTCACCCTTTTCAGGGGTTGGTAACTGTCCCATTTTGGGAATATTGGACATCACCTTATAGTAGCCATTATAGACCATATACCTAATGGTTGGGTGATGTTCAATGGGGACATTTAATGACCCATGCTTTTGAATAGACTTCGACATGTCCAGGTCAGTGGTTCACCCACTGTCGAGCGCGTTGAATTTTTGTTTTCCCTTCCAGGGCTACAGTCCTCTCGCACTGGGAAGCAGTGCCCTTGGTTCCGCTTTGGCGCAACGGCAATGGAAAGTGAGTGAGATGACAAGTCGTCCAAAAAACCGGGCATGCACCCCCCGGATCCAGTGGTGTGAGACATCATTATATGCCATAAGATAGCCATTTATGGGAAAACCTTTTTTTTGAGACAAACCTATATCAGCTTGCCAGTGATCTGCAACAAAACCCGATCATACTGTGTTGGACCAAGGAGCTGTGAGTTTCCCAGTGCCAGTATCACCCAAGGCCCACATCAGGGTTTATGTGTTTGCTTTCCGGCGGCTACCCTCTTGAATTACTGCATCAAATCATATCAAATCAGCAAGAATTTGATGACTTAATGCCAGCAAAACCGCCGAAGAGACTTTCTGACTTTCTGCGAGGTGCATTTTGGTGTGCCCCTGACTCAGCCACGTCACTCGCAGCCATGAGACCTTTCTCCAACACACGTGATGCGATTCGTGGTTTTCTGATGTAAATTCTGCTGAATTTTCACCGGATCAAGCGACTGGCTTCGCCTCGTTCGCCGATTGTTTTATAGATTTTAGTCCTGGTACCATGGCTGAGGAGCAACACTTTTTACATGGTCGGTGGGTCGAAAATCAGATGTCTGGAGGGTATATGAAATTAAATGAAAATTAGATGTAGTAGAATTCATGGATTTTCGATTTTCGAAGGAATAAGTTGAAGATTTTTCAGCCAAGGTTCTCGTTTTTATGCTCATTATCTGCCAGGTTAGAAGTGTTCTGCGAATTTCGGGTCATTCAAATCATCCCAAGAAATCACATCCAATGTGGCCAATGTGTCTGAAAATGGGTTGAATAAAGTTGAATAGCCATAAAATCCATGAAAATCCCATAAACATGCCTGTCTTCAATGTAAAACATGGGATTTTTTTGGGTGCTCTGCTGCTCCACAGCCAGAGGAGAAGCCTAAGCCTTCCTTGCCAGCGGAATATGTGGTGCCTAAGGTGCATGGGTAAATGGGGTAACGGTATAGTTTGTGAACTGGGATTTACCTCCTCAAGTCAATTCATTTGCAACTACTTCAACTAGTTATGTCATTTGTGTGTTTCGGAGCTTCTGACTCCTGACACATTTCACATCTCATTTCTTGAATGATTCAGTCTATTTCAAAGAACTTGACATTATTTTGAGTCTTGAGATACCTCGAAGCTCCGACTTGATGCGAAAGCCACATAGCGGATGGTCGGAAAAAACCCTATTCATGGGAACTTTCCATCATGGCAATTTTCAAACGGTGAAACGATGATCAACTATCATACTTTCCCATTTTCAGACACCCAAAAAGCAATCAAAAAGGATTCTGTTGGTTGTATATCCCAACTAGATCCCATGGCATCCCCTTATCAATGGGGGTTTCTTAAAATGGAGGATCCCCAAGTCACCATGGGTTTCAATACGAAGTCATGGATGATTTGGGGATTCGATTTTAGGAAACCTCCGTATTCCATATCTCGATTTGTTCACCGATTTTGCTCACAGGTCTGGGAGTACAAGGATCAAGGCGGTACTTTTGGTGGCACCAACCGGCCTTATGCTGGCGCGTGGGGCGAGGACAAGCCCCTGGAAAAGGGCGAGCACAAGATCCAGCTTTATTCCATGGGAACTCCGCCACTTGGTCGGCATCAACAGTGGGGTTTATGCTGGAAGAAAACTCCGAAAAGTTGGATGGGTGAATAAGCATGGAGTTGTTTCTATTTTCTCCGGTGTTGTTTTACTTTCACTTCATCAAACAGTGATATCCACCAGAACCTGCAGACTGATCCCTGCCTTATCCTTCGGCCGCCCAGGAATGGTGTGAAGGTTACCATCCTGCTGGAGGAACTGGTTGAGGCCTTTCCAGACTTTGAGTATGACGCGTGGCTCATCCCCATCAACGGCGTGCAGTTTACCTCGGGCTTTAATGCAGTCAATCCGAACTCCAAGATCCCGGCCATGTTGGACTATTCTGACCCGGCCAAACCCGTGCGGGTTTTCGAGTCTGGCTCAATCTTGCTGTATTTGTGCGACCAATTCGACAAGGAAGGGAAGTTTTTCCCCAGGGAATATCCAGCCCGGGCAGAGTGCCAAAACTGGCTGATGTGGCAAATGGGCAGTGCCCCCTTCATCGGTGGGGGCTTTGGACATTTCTACCACTATGCTCCGCTGAAGAGACTTGTTTTTCGGAGATTGTGGCGATTTTTGCTGCACTTCACTGGGACCATTTTTTTGAGAGGACCCGGGCCAAGAGTTTCCCCGAAAAAAATCCAGGGAACAGCCCCTTTTACAACCGAGGATTGAGTATGCCATCGACCGATATGCTATGGAGACCAAAAGGTTGGTGGATGTCTTGGATAAGCATTTGGGAGACGGCAACAAGCAGTACGTCTGCGGTGACCAGTGTTGCGGCTAAGTCGATTGAGCTTCTCTTGGATGGAAAGCTCGGGTATGGTGGGTTCGAGCTATGATATTGTGATATACTCTATTATTTCTACGTAAGATTATAAAGGGTTTGTCCCCAAAATGCTGTACTGGATAATATATATATATATATATTATAAGTATATATATATATATATAAATATATATATACATACACATACACAAAAAAACCAAACTTTTAGTTGGCGACAAAACGACGAGGTTTCAACCCCCCTGGGATTCTTTGGGTTTAGTGCCACCGGAAAAGGACGCGGCCAGCGTCCCAGGTATACCATCGCTGACATGGCGATTTGGCCCTGGATTGGCTGGTTGGTGGATGGAAAGATCTATGGTGAGGCCGCAGAATTTCTCCAGGTCAAGGACCCAAAAAGTGCGAAAAAAAAGTGCCACCACTGCCCCAAAAAACATAGCAAAGTGCTGTAATTTATCACTATTTAAAGATATTGAAAGTAGGAATTTACTTTTGTATCTTTCTGGCGGTTGCAGAATTTGTAGCTTTTGTATTGTTTGGAAAATAGACCTAAGGCAGCACTTGGAATCAGACACGGTACCTGTATTCTCAAGAGGGGGGGTCATGATATTCCCACGATATTCCCATGTAATCACTATAAAATAGCAATAAAGTAGCAATAAAGTAGCAAGGGGTTGAATCCTAAGTTATCCCCAATCAAAAATCCAAACATGGTCCATTGGTTGATGCTTCAATCCATCCATTCTCAATAATCCCTGCCCCCGATATCAAACACCTTCCATAGACTATGGTTTAGTGGGGGATGAACACACATATTTGTGACATTTTGTGACCACAGAATGGGGGTGTTAAGTATTGGGACGGGATTCTCTTTAAGTTGTTATCCTATTATACATATGTATAATATATATATATATTAAATATATGTATATATATATAAATAAATGTATATTCCCGCTGCTACCAGCATTGTCTGCGCGTTCCAGGAGTACAAGAATGTCTGCGCTTGGTCCAAGCGAGTGGGAGAGCGACCTGGAGTGTTGCCTGGAGCAAGCGACAGTTGCACATATACCTACTAGTACACATACACATACATATATCTATACACATTATTACTGTATAATATATATATATATAAATATTATAAATAAATGTGTATATATATATATATACATTATAAATAACATACTTTGTAAACACACCACATCTACGACCTACTTCGGGTTGTCTTCTCAGGAAGCGTGGTGTGATGGTGAACCGTCCCTTCGGGGACAAGTCACAGCAGCTGCACAACCGGCATGCCCGCAGCGACTTCGAGACCAAGACGCAGGTCCGCTTCAGAGCCTTTTTGAATCAGGATTTAAGCATCAACAATAGGGACATCCCTGATGAAAATGGATGTTTATAGCTCGGAAAATCATCGTTTTAGGGGGAATATATATATATATATATAATTACATACATACATACATACATACGTACGTGCGTACGTACATACATACATAGATAGATAGATAGATAGATAGGTAATACCCTCTGGCATTTTGACAGTTCGCTATGGAAAAGGCCTATTTATACATTATTTCTGATTGTTAGATTGCTAGAGCTTAACGAACAAACATGGGGGTTACTTGGGGGTGCAGTTGAGGTTGCTTGTATGGCTATAAATCATGGGATTTCAACCCCCATAAGTTGGGATATGGGGTGTATGCTTCTATGGTTCTGCATCCACTTTTCTACAGGAACTGCACTTCCAAGTAACAACCAACAATACCCATTTCATGGCGACAAAGCCAGATAGACAAACGGGTGAGACAAGGCTGGTGGATGGTGCACCACCTATAGAGACCAAAAGTACACAAGACACTATCAATAGGATCTGGAATTCACCAATATCAACCATAGCCTATTTGTGGCAACTTTTTCAAGTGGCTTTTAGGATTTCCTCAGATTCTGACAGGACAAGTTGGAGGCGGCAGCTGCCTGATACAGATTCCTGGGGCCCATTCACATCCTTCCACCGTTCTTGCTTGGCGCGCTGGCTTCCACCGAGTGGGCCGGCAGCTTTTCAACCAAGCTGAAGGTGAGGTTAACAGCTGAGGTCCGAGACACGTTGCAGCCTCTAAAGAGTTGGTTTCCAAAAAGCCGTGGCAGCTGACTGACTTTGCGTCCGAGAGAAGTACCGCTGATCGGTGATACATACCCCTTAAACTTTGACCTGGAATTCCAGAAATGAGTCTGGAAGAGGATTTTCAAAATTTTAGGAGATGGCAATTTTCGGGCGTTATGTGACGTTCTTGGTGTGCCATGGCTGTCTTCACAACGAGGCCTCTGTCGCAGTGAGCTGCCGAACTGACAAAAAACTGCTCTGGGACAAGATGTCCGAGCAGGTCTTCAGCCAAAGATGCTGAGTTGCTAATGAAGTCACCATGCTGGCCGTGCTTTGAGGAAAGGCTTTGTGGCTTGTGGAGTCAAGTTGAGGAAGCCTGCTAAATTCGCATTGTTGCACTTTTTCCGAGTTTGGTTGCCAAGAAATATCACTTGGCTCTGAAGCACAGGTTCGTACCTGCTTGCACGCAATCTTTTGCAATGCTCGAGTAAGTCTCCTTCAAGTATATCAAGCAGGACTAACAGGACTGAAGTCCCACATTTGACAGGACAAGCAGGGCCCGATCCGACAATCAGTACTTCATCATCCACTCTCTCACAATCCTACACGGTACTCTTTGCACTACCCCACCAACCCAAACAGTGCAGTCACACTAGAAACCTCTGTGGAGCAAGAAGTTAAAATACTTCTGCCGGTGCCGGCATTGTGCTATAAGTGGCACAAGGTGCCCGGGAGCGACACATGTCGACTTTGATTGGAGCTATGGGTCTATCGGAGCCAAAGCTTGGTATCCTTGATATCCTTGACTCAATCCACCCAAATACCGGTTTGTTTCATTTCTGCTCGTTGCACATTTTAGTTGATGTGGGTGTGTATGCTGTGTCCAAAAACTGGGCCCGGCATGCAATGTTACGCCCCTTTTAAAGGGGAGCACTGTGACAAAGGAGGGGATTTTGGGGATTTTCCATTGTCCTGTGTGCCGATCAACCCATCAACGCTTCGGAAAGGCATGGCAGCTTCCGGAGGCGCTGATGTTTCCAGAGCACCAAAAGCCCTATATTTTGTCCGTAAAGATCATCATCATGTCATCATGTCGTAAATATATTCAACATCTCTTATAAATTCTTATAATAAGATATAATAAGTATAATATTTGGTCCCTATAAACACGTGGAGGTTTCCTAAAACAGGGGTACTGTACCCCAAATGGATGAATTGCAATGGAAAATCCTAAAGTGGATGATTTGGGGGTAGCCATGGGTAGCTCTATTGAAGGACACATCCATGTGGTTTCATCAGTTTCAATGACTTTTCACCATGGCAACTGCCTTCCTCGGGGGGCTGGAGGCGGCAAGTCCTTGGCTGAACGGCGGCAAGCAGCTGGCGGATTCAGCTCTTTGAAGGTCGAGAAGGCTGGGCCCCCAGGCAGCAGCCGTGGTCGCCGTGGTCGATGGGAAAAACCGACCAATTTGGACCGCCCCAGGCCCCGCAGGTCAATGTTGCAGGGAACCGGAAGATCAGGACGTTTTTTTAGCTGTGCAGCTTGGAAGTGACGTGGTGAAAATTGTGAACTTGGCGACTTGGCTTCGGATTGGAAGGGAAACTCTGGAAACCATTGATTTTCCCATGCAATATCCATTGCCAAGGCATTTCTGTTTTGTCTGCAACGCCGCAGGATCTTGAAGCCAGAGGAAAAGCTGCAGGACCACATGAGCCGAGTTTCTGCTCAGATGTTGCTCTTGGAACAGATGGTCCTTCCAACATGCCACCCTCAAAAAATCAACCATTGTAACCGTTGGGGTACTGGTTTTTACCTATGAAGAAGTGAAGGAAAACTTTGCGCTGTTCCTTGTGCCTTATGCCGTGAGCTGGTGAGGATGAGTACGATCTGCAAAAATGTTTGCACGATGTCGGAAGTTGGGGACCTGGTGGATGAAACTCATCAGCTCTGGCAGGTTGACTTGTGACAAGCACGTTGTCTCAAAATTGGAACCCCGCTTTGCGCCATTTGAACCCATGCTTAATCATTTTCAGATCATGTCATGGTGGAGCCAGCTGTGGCCATTTTTTCCCTGTCCTCGCAGCAATAGCTGTTTGGCGTTTCAGGAGGTTCAATTTGTTTCTCCTGTTCGGTTCGGATGGACATTAAGTTTTTTGAACGCAACATCATGTCCCAAGATGTTCCCATCATATCATGGCATTGGTTTTTGGTGTCAAGCCCAAAGTTGAGGCCAGACTCAAGTCTGGAAAGCAGTCTTTAAGCCTAGTGGCGAGGATGTGCCGCTTGGCTGAAGGGTATTTGAGGCATTTTGAGGCGGTTTCATCTATGATTTGACTAAGAAAACCCACTAATGCTAGCGCCGTTCTGTCATGTCAAGCTTTCACTTCAACTAGTGTAGAGGACCAGTTGCCCTATGGGTATGGCGTAGTTTGCAAAGTCTGTCCAAGACTTGACAACTTGTCTTTGGAGGTTCGACTCCTCCCTGGTCCGTTCATTTGCATCGGGGTGAGTTTTTGTTGGGAAAACCCGAAACCAGGGTCTTGACCACCAATCATAGAGGGCTCGTGCAGAGATTCCCTGCTGGAGTCTTCCGGGACCCCCTGGCCGAGGATAGTCAAGATGCGGGCAAGGCGCGAGGATCAGGTGGTTTTCCATGGAAACTGCCTTGAGGCCTTGAGCGTGTTTCAAAAAATAGGGCATAGCGCCGCAAGATATTTGGGTTTAATAGGAATCGAAAACTACGGATATATGATATATTAATACCAGATGCATTTTTGTCAAACAGGTTCCAGGTAAACCAATAACCATTCTATAGACTCACTATAGACTGATTGAATCACCAGTGGATTTGGAAGCCCTGTTGCACCCCATTTGGCAGGAACTTTGCAGTGGGCGGTGAGGCTGTCCGGAATGCCCAGTGTTCTCAACCTTGGGGGGTCAATGGACACATTTCCCCACTTAGTTCGATGAATATCTGACCATCCTTCACATTTTCACTAATTTAGACCCCAAATAGATTTTCCAGCTAGCCATGTGAAGTGATCAGATTGATTGGTGTTATACCCATGTATCAGTTCGTTTTTGTACTGTATTTACCCTCTGGTAAACTAACATAACTATGGAAAATCACCATTTTGAATGGGAAAACTCACTATAAATGGCCATTTTCAATAGCAAACTGTTAGTCATTACCAGAGGGTATAACCCCTTCTGTAAACTACTAACACAGACACTTCGAGAAGTAGAAAAGCCACCTTTTTTTTGTCGATCATTTTTCTAGGAAAACCACGGGGAAATTTCCAGATGTTTTTTTTTGCTTGGATGATCATCAGTCACGGATCGTAACTGGTTACTAACCCTGGTCAATTTTTCTCCCCATTTTTTGTGGCTTTGGCTACCCAACCTGGTAGCCACTGCCATTCCCATCGCCCATCGTATGTTCGAAAATCCGGTCGACTTTTTTCAAACGCCGAGGTGTGGCAGTCCCTCTTGACTCGGATGTTAAACCTGGAGGGTCACCACAACGTCTTGGGATTGAAAGAAGTCGGGATCTCGAAGAGGTTTGGTAAGGGTGAAGGCCTTTTGGATGATGGACTCGGGGATCCGGATATGATGAGAAGATTTCATGGTATATATATAATGTATGTTATGTATATATACCATGAAATCTTATGTATACTATGTATTATATATATATATATATACATAGTACATACGCACTTGATATGTGTTCAATGAATATTGGCTTAGCAACAATCAAACCAATCAATTTATGGAGATGTGTGCCAGTGTAATTAATGGGATATATATATATAATAGATAAGCCAACTTGATACAATGAGAGATGGGTTTGAAATGGTTGGGATTGACCCCTTAAAAATAGGTTTCACAATCATGGCAACATGACTGTGATACGATGAACGAATGTTACATGGGATATATGTATATTTCATTATATTTCTCTGTATTGCCAATTTGATATGATAAATGGGTTGGTACCTGAAACTGAAGGGTAATCACTGAAAATACGAAGGTTGATAATCTTTTTGCTTTTAACATTGCCATAGATGCTGGTATGCACCTCCTTGTCAGACACGACCAGATCGCTTCCCTTTGGCTTGAGATGTGCTACGAAGAGTTTTAATGATGTGCACTTGTCTTGGCTTAATTTTTGTATGGCGGACGCATGAACTTCAGGTCATTCAAGATGAGAAGAACTACTACATTGTCATGGTTTGCTGGCCTGGCTTATGGAACCTTATGGATCTGAGATCTTGGACACCCGAAGTGGGGCGTTTACGTATCGATTGGCGATTAAAAAGAACGCGCCCCAATCCGCTGCCAGACACGGTGTAGTGGTGGAGAGTTGTTTGACTTTCTCCAGACCGAGACAGTTGGAAACTCAGACGCCAGATTCGCCAGAAAGAAAGTGCACTTTTCACAACATCTTTGTCACACTTTGTGTATCCGAATGTACGGCAAAAGGCCTATAGAGGAGTATTACAGTATGCTTGTTCTATGTTGCTGTGCTCTATGTAATTCTTTTGTGAGATGCTGCGGTTAATATCCTGACTTGGAATTTCCATGAACCCAGCGTTTTTTTGTTCCTCTGGATTCCTCCCTTGTTTCATGGCCGGGACTTGGGCTTTGCCATCCCAAGGATGTGCCCGAACGGGAGTGCAAGCGGATCATGCGAGAGATCCTAGAAGCAGTGGATCACATCCATTCCAGGTACGACCTCCGAAACAGGTCACTGGTCCCTGAAAATAAATGGAGATACAACGGTGCTATGTTATGGGGACATAGTTGGGATATAGTAAATCGGATGATATAGATATATATATATATAAATGTGTAAGAGTAACCCATACTAAATACAATGAGAAATTGGTTTGATATGGTTGGGACTTATCCCTCAAAATTGGATGCTGAAGCCCCAAAAGAGAGGGGTTTAAACGATGAATCATGGATGATTTCCCCAACTAGCAGCAACCATGAATCATGGGGATACAAAATAGGAATATTTCATGGGATATAAAACCAACTTGATATGATGGGAATGGGTTGGGCCCCACTTCATTTTTGGGACCCCACTTCCCTCCAATGGTTGATCATCATTCAGCTGGAATAGCTGGCGATGGCGTGTCAAACTCAGCCAAGTTTGCGGGTTGCAGATGGCGTGTCAATTGCAAAGTCATAGAAATGATTGGCTACGAGCCTACATGGAAGAGTTTGAGCTTGATTTGTAAACTTGCTAGACAGTCTTCGGGTTTCATCTAGGGTATTTTGGTCTAAGCGACTTTGATTTTCTCCAGTTCCGCGGACGTTTCGATGGGAAGACACCAGTTCACCCCCATTGTCAGGGGTCTAATCCACCGCGACATCAAGTCAAGAGCTCAGCATCAGCTCAATTGGCTGTGCTTTTCGCATATTTTTGGATGGAGATTTCATCCACATCTTCCGAACATCGCAGCCCTGCCCGAGATGCCGCCACGGAAGCACCTGGCAGCGACGGAAGCCGAGGCCCGAGAACATCATGTTCCACGACACTTCGAACGAGCCGAACTCTCCGAAGACGCCGGCCAGTAAGAAGCTGGGGAGCCATGAATTTCATGAATCCGACGAGAACCAATGGGGGGGAAGGGGGATATAGTGACTAGTGGGATATGACTGGCCAAATTGGATAATAAACATTAATATAAACTGTAGATCAAAAAACTTGAGGTCTCCAGATTTTTTCGGGGCCTGTTCCCATTTTCCAGGATTACAGCTGTTTGTTCTTTTTTTTGTGTGTTGGATCAACTGAAAGTGGAGGGTCCAGGTTCGATTTTCTGACATTGAGCTCAGGGCCGTGAAACTGATCGATTTCGATACGTGCTTGGAGTGAGCCTGCCATGTCGCAGACCGCTGTTGCTTAGACAACTTGGGTCTGTTTGATGGGGTGCATCCCCTAAATGGCCATTTGACTGCGGAAGATGAGCAACCATCAACCATCAAATTTGAGGTTTCTCCCCATTTTTTTACAGACCAACCCATTTGGATTGCATCGGAAACGAGGTACGAACCCAAATCTCCTCGTGCCAAACACGTCGTTGGCACTTTGGGAGCCTTTGCAGTGAGTTGGGGGACGAGATACTGCCCTTTAGATGTTGGAGATGATCATAATCCATGAGTTTTCTCCAAAACTAACTAGCATTTCATGGAATTTGGAATGGTGGAGTACACCCAAGAGCTATTTCCCCATAGTGTTGGTTATAGATGGTTCTATTCCCAGCAGCTGGTCGCACTGAGGATATTTGGCTCCAGAGGCTTTGCAGGGCGATTATTCACCTGCGTCGGGGAGCGACAGGATAATGGAGGATGGAAAGGAGCTTTTGGAATGGGAGAAATATCATATATTAATGAAAAAATATGGGAAAATGATGAAGCCTGGGATTTTTGAAATGGATAACTGATGGTACCTGATTTTTCGTCAAAGCCATTTCAAAAAAACCTCTGGGGATGAACAAAACCTCTGATTTTCCGTTCATTGAGGTCCGACCTCTGGAGTGTCGGTGTGATCCTGTGCGGCACCGGAGCGTTTCGCTTGGGATGTTCAACATTTTGCAGAAAACATTAGGTCGAAATTGGTGGAACCTTCCAATTTCCCCCTAAAAACCATGGTGGAAAAAAAATT
>Ga0126342_10000161_pt1:32500-53098 | contig 53098 bp, 55 predicted proteins | sample Cyp1metagenome_FD_92528 | JGI IMG/M metagenome (GOLD analysis project Ga0126342, IMG submission 92528) | Coral microbial communities from Lord Howe Island, Old Settlement Bay, Australia - Cyphastrea 1 metagenome | ecosystem: Host-associated > Invertebrates > Cnidaria > Coral ...
ATTGAAGTAGGGTGATTTCTGATCTAAACCAATGGGGTTTGGGGGTATCATTGGTTTTTGGAGAAACATGGACAAAGCCAGATATGTTGATGGGTTCCAAACCTATCATACGCAATACTGGTGCATCACAAAACCATATTTTGAGCACTGTTCAAAGCCCTGGTTGATTGACAACTAGTTCGGGGATTGTACTAACCGATGGGGAATATTACAATCCCTGGGGAATCGCTACCAACCAACCTGTATAAAGGGCGACACAGGGTTTGGAACAAAGACCGCTGCTGTCGGTTTTTTGGAAACACTTCGGCCCTCTGATTTTGAGCTTTTCGAAACGTGCTGAACCACATATTTTGAATTCACCGAATTTTTAACTAGGCCAATTCTGATGTTGTTGCTGAAAACGAAAGCGTTTGATCGAGGTTCGATTGACAGATTTCAAGACGCTGGAAGCGGCTGCTTGGCTAAATTTACAACGTGCCATTCAGGCGAAAAGAGCAACTGGTACATAAGTACACATAGGTGGTTTTGCATCAGTCTTCCCTCAATGGAGTCTTTCCAGTAATCCAAGAGTAATCCAAACCCAGCTTCCACTGAAAAAACCGCGGCTAAGTATGGTGATGGAGCGAGCCACTTGGCAGCTCTGCAACTGGGAGAGTGGCTGAGGGTCACCGAGGTGTTGGAAGTGGATGTGCATAGGAAAAAGGGGGCAGGGTAAGGAACAACTCATCAACATGGTGATGCTTGCACCTAAAAAATTGCAGCTTCAGGGCACTTTCAGAAAATCATTCAACATATTAAACATTCGACTCATTAGACTATTAGACTACATATTAGATGTTCATGAAATGTTCATGCCCTTAAGATCTCTGAAGATCTCTCTCTGGATCCAGAAAATTATGATGGATCAATTAAAAAAAAGGTTAGTAATGATCAATATTGATCAATTATTATTAGTAGATTACTAACTAATCATCAGTTATGATGATAGATAGCCATCAATTATTAGTAGACAAGTAGATTACTAACTATTTTAACCAACTGATCAACTATACAGACATTATACTAGCCATCCATACTAACTATTAGTAGAGTAACTATAGATTACTAACTAATCATCATATGATAGCCATATTTACTATCATCATATAGATTATTACACTATATTACTATAGATTACTAACTATCATCATTATTATCGATTATCAATTATCATATGATGATAGATAGCCATCAATTATTAGTAGATAAGTAGATTACTAACTATAGATTACTAACTCATCAATTGTGGCTATTATTATTTACCCCCAATTTTTGGTGTAAAGATAGCCATGATGATCGCCCTGAGGGGACGACTTTCTGCTGGCGCAGCTGGAGCAGCGATGGATGGTGCTTCATAATCTCAGCAGGAAGCAGTGCCTTGACGCCTTGGTTTAGCCCCCATTTTTTGGCCATGAAAAAATGGGGAAAACATGGGGAAACCATGGGGAAACCATGGGGAAACGATGAAAACCCATGGGTAACATATACATGAAATTGAGGGGTTTGGTTGATTTTCAACCCAAAGCCTATCGAAGGCACGAGAGTCCACACACTGTAGTTTGACTTCATATCTGGACCCAGCATATACCCAACGAGACATGCGCACATACGGTTCATACACACATGAGTTATGGTCAAAATGGTTGAAGACCACTCCAGTATTACAGAAGCTTTTGTCAGAGATGTGCACGAAACACTGTTTTTTTGCGAGAGCCGATAGCCCCCCAAAAGCGATAAATACTGAAATGTAAAGGATCTTGATGGGAGCTCACGTGAATGAACACACATTTGCACACATACATACAAACCTAGTGTATGTGAATGATTGCCAATATGTTTCAAGATATTCCCAGGACATACCATGGCTGCCATGGCTGTTGGTTAAAATCACCATTTTACCACTTTTTGTTGTTGGTAATCCCCAATTCAACCATCAGCATCAGAGCTCATCCATGGCTTGGCTGTTCAGGCGCCGAATGGTGAAGTACTTCGAGGTCGAAAGGGTTTTTCTTTCGGTGAGGTGGTGAATCATTGGATGTTTTTAATACTTATAAGGTGGTTAAAACATGTTAAAACAATAATCAACCATTTTATTTTTAAATGGATGATTTATGATTGTTTTACCTACATTACATTTTAAGGATTATTTTTGCAATAAAAAAGAACTACCGGCGACACTGTGACAACTAGGAAGCGACTCACCAGTGGAACCCGACTCGACTCGTTCAACTCGTGCAGGTTAGGGATATGAATGGTGCAGCCATCACTACTCTGCTCTCCGAAGGCGCCAATCAGCTCTCTAAGATCAAGACACTTGGCATTGTCACATCATTTTATGGCTGTTGAGATGCTTGGGTCGAAGAAACTTGCACTTTTGATGGGGGAACTGAACTATCATGAACCGTGGGGATATGACTTAATTGGATAAAAAAGGGGATATCATCAACAATACGGGGACACATATGGACATGTCCAGAAACGGAGTATACCTAAACTGGCATTTTGTAGGCATTATCACTATAAAAAATGAGAAAACATGATGTCGTCCCAAATTGATGGACCTACTTACCTCTTTTTCCCGACCCATTGTTGGTTATCCAACTCTGGGGGGATTCCTACCCGCAGATGCAAGTGATGCTGCACGTCGCTCGTCTGAGGAACATCTTGAGCGTGGTCCAGGACTTCTATCCAGAGATGATTCACCAGGCAGAGATTTTTTGGGTCGAGTGAGTCTAGTCTAGTTGCTCCCAAGATTCAACTAGTTCAAGATGTTGTACCAAGATTCAGAGGATGTATTACCCAGAATTGTGTATGACTGAAGTAATTGCCCAGTTGGTGATGATTATTATCATGACCTGGTGATAATTATGTTGTACCCAGATAAAGTTGCCTCTCAAGCTCCAGACTCAAGTGATTTGTCACTGGGGATGAGGTAGCTGTCTTGAACTCCACGTCCAGCTTCTCTGGGAAGCTCATTTGCACTTGGGGCCTTGCCACAAACGAGCAGTCTTCGACACCGGGTTATACCACCAACATCCACCAAGTATATGATGAATTATAATCCATGAGCTGGGATAGATACAACATATATACTATATATATATATATATAAATATGTGATAACATCGCAGATTCAGCAGATTCAACGGACATTCCGTCGCAGTTGAGGCTTTTCAACTTCGTCTCGCCTCTTCTGAACGAGAGAATGCAAGCGAAAATCAAAGTCCGGGCAACTGGAATTCCCTTTGAGGACCTCGGATTCCTGTCATTCCATGGTGATGAGAAACACCACCAGAACGTCAGACTTGTCCGTGTACATTTTTGAGTCGTGAAACGTCTTGAGACATCTTGAGACATCTTGAGACATCTTGAAGCCAACAAAATGAGACTTGAAGGACATCGCCGGGTTGATGGAGGCAAGAGCCATCCATTCTTTGGTGGACGTCAGTTGTGGTCATCTGAGCTGGTCTCATCTGCTGCTGCCCAGTGGTGGCAATGTGACACGGCAGCATTGGCGGAATGCCGAAGAGAAAATCTGCAAGGGGGCTGGTGGTCGCAGTATCTTGCAATAGATATCAATAGATGTTTAATGAGATGTTCCCCAGATAGCTGAAGAGCTATAGGGGGTCTTACTTCTTAATTCATGAATTGCCGATTTCTGAAATGGGTTTTCTCTCAAATTTGTCACTGCCGCCTTGTCTCCCAGTCTTGTGCTTTCCTGCTGCGTTGTCTCCGACTGTCTTGTGTCCACCAGAATTGCGCCAAAGATCTGCACACCTGACCCATCCTGACCCAGGAATTCCTTTCCAGATGGCTGCAGAAAGGTCAAAAGGTGGAGTGGTCGGTGCCTCAACACTTTTCTCCATCGACTTCTCGCAGCCTCGCTGTGATTTTCGAATCTGAGGACTGCCATCCTGGAAGATGGTCCAGATGTGCTGCTTCACAGCGCCTTTCTACCCGAGGTATCCAGCGGGTAGCGGGTAGCGGTTGCCAGTGGAATGTTGACCGAATTTTTCATGTGCCAGGATGAGTCTACCCAAGAAGAGCTGGCCTTCATTGCCGAGGATTCCTTCGCAGTTTCGGACATCCCTTGAAAGTGGTGAGTGAAACTGATCTTCAACTGAAACTAGACTGTTCCGTCCTTGAAAACTATCTTCGATTCACTTCTGCATAGATTGGAAGGAGAAGCTGTTCTTGCGGAAAGCTATCACCAGTGAGTATGAGGCACCAGCAGAAGGAGCGTCCCGAGGGGGCGTCACTTGGAACTTGGCTCCCTTGGCCACTGATTTTTGGACCATCCATTGGACCATCCATTCATCATTGATTCACCATTGAATCACCTCACGAAGCCAGGAGTATACTGGCTTTGCGCAACTTGGCAGCAAGCTTCAGCTGCAGAACATGATATGAATGACATCAGTGGCAGAGGAACATGCCAATTATATCCAATTATGGTCACTATATTCTTAATGTTCTCGTGATTCATGCAGGTTGACAACAGTTCCTCTTGGGTCAACAGCAAGACCATCACTCTGGACCTCCGTTGCTAATCTTGTGACTCTCTTGTCTTCCCGAAGACGCATTGGTTTCCAGGGCTTTCAAAAAGTCCTCGAAGCCCTTGACCCACGTCGGCTCAAAGTCAATCGATGGGTTGCGGTCAATGCCACCAGATGCAGAAAAAGAAGGGGCTGGGGGCTGGGGAGGGCTAGGTGCCATGGTCAAAACTTGGGTCAACGACCAATCTTTGGGAATCGTCATCAATCCCTTCATAGGGAATGACATTTTTACCCACTATAAAGATTCGCATGGGTGACCAGGGGCCCCATATCCCATGATATCCCATGGTTTTTATGACCACAGATCCTCTGCCAGCGGTGAGGCAAAGATCGACTTTGAGTGTGAGCCATGGCCCAGCTTTCCGCAGGCCCGAGACTTATGCCAGCAGCTCTTAGCGTTTCAGCCCGAGGCCGGACCAAAACCGAGGGGGGTTGGGAAGCCAGAAACAGGTCCTTGATGACGGGTGTGGATGTCATCAATGACATTTTCTGGTGGTTATTAAATATATAATATTTTAATTAATGTTAATTATAGACAGATGACCTTAGTATATCATAGTATATCTTAGTATGATTTATGGGGTGACCGGTGTGGATGTCCTGGATGTCCCAGTTTCCATCGGATCTTGAGTCACTTGAGCCAAGAGCCATCTGTTGGATGAGTTCCTCAGGATCGAAGCCCTTCCGCTCGTGCAGCTTTAAATCATCCTTGGCTGAGAGGGAAGTGACTGTTGAAATTTGCTGATTTTGCTGAATCTGAATCTGATTTGATGATTTCATGATTCAAGCAGATTTCAGCCCTAATTAGCACAGTTGGCCAGACGGAGATAGATTCGGAGATGGCAGAGTCTGTTTTTTTTTTTTTTTCGGCAGGTCAACCTGGTCGTAATGTATGATCATCCTCCGTTACGCTACATGGTTTTGCTGGCAGAAGATTAATTTTTGCATGGCTCTAATTAGACTCTAAGTATGCATCCCCACGGGATGGTTGAAGACAATGACAAGTGAGTGGGCTTAGTCTTATAGTGGTGCCTCACTTTTTGAGCCCTAGCCAGTCTAAGTCTGGAAACTGCCAGCGGCCCCAATTCTGCATCTGGTCCTGGGTGTTGGAATAGGGTAGCTCAAGACCAGTGGTTTCCCTCTGAAAAGGGACACCAATTAGATGATTTTTGAGTCCGTTTTCCAGGCCCCCTCCAATTTTCACCAACCTTCAAGATGAATGCTACATAGCTATGCGGAGACTTTGGCTATTTGGGATGCTATATTGCAGGCGATATGAAAACACCGCATGTCTTGACGTCAGTCAAATATCATCTACCTCGCATATTACCGCAGGTTGAGCTTTGGGCAATCAGGACGCCTAATCTAGCGGTCTCCTGGGTTCCAGGCCCCTCAAGAATACTTTGAACATCATGGGAAATGTGGGTAAAAATGAATAAACAATTCCCCAGTCATCACCCTTTTTATAGGTGGTATAAACTACAGTATTCCCAGTCATGGGTGGTTTATGGCATTGTTTTTCCCACATTACAGCAAATGTTGCAATGCGTGACGATCTGGAAACATCCGAAACTATCCAACAGCGTGGCCTTTTCATCCACGCCTATCTGTGTCCTCTTCGGCCAGAGGCCTGTCGCGGACCTGTGTTGGGCAGTGGGAGGGGGTTGAAGATCAACATTCGCGGAGCAGTGTCATTTGTTTATCACATGATTGTGATTATAGTCTATAGTTATACTGTATAACTATATGTTCGTGGTGGAATATCATAATTACTCATAATTGTGTATAACTTCTACACAATTATGAGTAATTATGATATTCCACTATGACTCAATATGACATCATGACATCACATAGCATCGAATGCTATCCACATCGGTGATGGATGAGTTATCGGATAACTTATCTGAAACTGCTGCAGAATGCGAGTGCTGAGTCGATCCCCGTTTTTCGCTAGGAGAGTCCTAGGCAGCTAGGAGTCGGAAAGTTGAGCCGAAAGGGAGCCGATGCAACTTGCTGGGATGTCTGGTAGGGGTTGAAGCCATGGGATACCCTCTGGTAATTTGTTACATAGCTATTGAACATGGCCATTTATTGTGGATTTTCCCATTGAAAATGGTGATTTTCCATAGTTATGTTAAATTACCAGAGGGTACCCCGAAATCCAATGGGAATCAAATCATAAAACCCCCACTGACGCTGCCATTTTGGGCTATCAGACTCATAGCTATGGACAGAAAAAAACCCATATCAAATTGTTTATGGCTGCGTTTGAAGCACTTCAATTCCTGCTGCGGTTTCCAGCACCGATTTGTGCCACTGTACAGTCTTCAGTTTGCGACCACGAAGGGACCATACTGCACGACTCAGCCTCATTGGATCTGATTGGTTTGGTCAGGAGGCTTTTCGGTTGGCGAAGCTCGTTCCAACGTTTTGTGCGATGAAGCGACTGGGCTCAAGGTTTGTTCTCCGGCCACTTGGTGTACAGCACAGGCTGGGACTGGGACTGTGGCAAGTCAAGTGGCAAATTCATCACATTTCATCACATTTCGACACTTCTCATTCCTGGTCTAAAGAAGTTGAGGTTTTTTATTCAACGCTGCTTGACACTGGTACATCACTGACACGTTGCAGTTTCTTTGTTTATGGCCTCCGGCAGGCAACCATGGCGCATGTGGCGCGAGAACTGCTCAAGAAGGAATTGGTCAGCTTGATGAAGGCTGGAACCCAGTGTCGGACGGGCTTTTGTCCATAAAATGGCAAAACCAGCAAATTCTCGCCAGCTTTTCACCATCTTTTTCCAAGTTCAAAAACCTGCCGTAGAAACGGTCAGTGTTTACTGGTGTATACTTCCTCTCACAAATTCATGGAGGGATTTAAAAAATCAGATCCGCCCAGCGCCGATGTCAATGGCTTGTCGATATGGCTTGGATTTCCGCACATCCGAAATCACAGGGGGAAAACAAACATAAGTTTCAACCTTGGTATACCCCCAAAAAATAGCCCCAAATTCATGGGGAAAACGATGAAAACCGGCTGGCCACCTGGTGACGCGAAATTATTTCTTCGCCAGCCAAAGATCCCAGGATGAAAGCTGCGGGTTCTCCGTGGGCTTGGAGGACTTGGAATTTCCCCATTTTTGCAGAGCCCCCATATGGTTGGGAGAGGACACCCCTAAGACCCAGAAATTGATGAGTGCATCATGAAAAATCATTGGGGATTGCGAGAAACAATTCTTCTTCAACGTGGACAACCCACAGACATAAGGACAATGGAGATATGACGTCATTGACATATGGAATCTACGGATCGCCGGGGACTGGTGAAACAACTGGTAAAAAAATGCTGGCTTCTCATGAGAAATATCCAGGCAAAGCACCCAGAAAATGTGGCTTGTTGTGCTGTGAATTCTTGATTTGACGCCGCCTACAGGTGCAAATCAAAACATAAAAGTGACCTGAATGACATCTCAAGTGCTTGCACTCCTTCCCCACTATGACTGGTTCGTGTCTCCATCCTTGACGATCTATGCCATCCTCTGGCTGCATTGTTCAATGTGAAGACACATCGCAACAATTAATATACTTAAACTTTGAATCCACATCACACATCATCACACAACATACACTTTGTGAGTGAAGCGTTGACGCTTTGATGTAGGTGTGGGTCAAAATTATCCCACCCCAAAACGGATCAAAACAGATTCCAGTGGATGATTCTGGATCCTTAAAATGACTACTACATTGCCACATAGCCTTTTAATGCCTTTTATGTCCATTTGGTTAAAGTCAGCCTTACCCAGTCCCGTATCATATTCTTCTTTTTTGCTGTTCCCACTAGTTGGCATGTCATGATATCATAATAGAATGTATCATAAGCTCAGTGGGATATGACTAGTTATCTATAATCATCACATATATCATAACAATACATAACATATATCATCCTATATATCTATATTAATCACAGCAATAATGGGATATGATATCACAACATATATCATATGATGAATCCCCATGAGTTGCCCTATTCTTTCATGTCCCTGGAGGACGATTCGGATTTCTTCACGTGGCGTGTGGTCTTTGAGGGACCGGCCGATAGCTTGTGGCAGACTCAGGGCGTTGCTGTTGAGCCACGGGTTTCCATTGATCGGATTTGCACCTGAAACCAGCGAAAAAAACATTGGCATCCCCATGGATCCGCCATTTTAAGACACCTAACATGGATCCCCCATGGATCCCCATGGATCCCCCATGAAAAAGCCTCAAATCCCACCAGTTGGGATCCGAGGCACCATCTCTAACAGCTAACAGCTACAGCATGCGAGGTATGAGGGTGGTATCTTTACGGCGATTCTGAAGTTTCCGCCGGACTTTCCCAACAATCCGCCTGAGATGAAGTTGAAACCTCAGGTGTTAGTGGATGATGGTTGTTTAGAATAGGCATTTTTTTGTAGCAAACGATCCATTTTGGTGAGGTTTCATTGATAGTCACTGACTCCTGAGATTCTCATAGCCGTCATGGTCATCGTTTTCATCTCCATCTCTGACCTGAGATTTTCATCGCCATACTGGTTGGTGGTTTCAGGCATGAATTTCATTTTCCATTTCATATATGGGATGTCATCCTTCCCATTGACGAACTCTATGATTTTTCAAGATGGGCACATTGCACCACCAACCAGATATGATCATTGAACAATATTGAACAATATAGAACATATATCATATACCATAATTTACCGATATTTCCCTGCTAAACTGGTGCTTTTCCATCTTTTTCCGCTGTTTCTGCGTTGAAAAAGACAGGTTTGAGACCGAGATGTGGCATCCGAACATCTATCCCGACGGACGGGTGCGCCCCGAAGCGGGGGTTTCTGCCGGAACTTTTTTTGGGGACGAACTGTTGTGATTTCCACATAGAGGATCAAAATCTATGATATTCCGGTATGAATGGGGTCAACATCTCTAATTTTCCCATAGGAATATGGTAAAAACCTCTGATATTCCCATATGAATAGGATTAGGATCGAAAGCTATGATTCTCTTGATTTCCTGATTTCCCGATCTGACTTTGGAGATGAACAGAACGGTTGCACCAGGTCTGCATCTCAATCCTTCACCCACCTGGCACTGATCGCTTCAACGACCAGGTTTTTTCTGCTGGGATTGGTGTGGGTCATTTAGCATCACTTGGTGATTGGTGGGTCGTAACTCATAACTGGCTGATAGAAAACTCATAACTCATGACTCATAAAACAATGACATGAGTTTTGATACTTGACATGAGTTTCATAAGTTATAATAACCTGATGATAATGGTAATGAGTTTCATGTTTTGATATGTTATGATTGTCTGATTTTAAGGGTCAAATCATGTGCGAAATCTCACGGAATCATAACCTGGCTCAGGACATGCTGACTATTGTTATTCTGCGCAATTGAACATGTTGAGCATGTTAAAGGTGTAAACAGATCGCCTTCCTTTGCTGAAGATTCAATTTAAACGTGGTAAACAAATAGAGAGACCATACAGTACTCCATCTTCCCAAAAGAAAAGTGGGTGGCAGTGGCAGCGCATTGGGTCTACCACATCCCTCACCAGCAACCAGCCATCATTTGCAGCTTAGGTTCCTATGTCCAAAAGCTAAAGACAATTTCGAACGGCCAAGACCCCTATCTCCGTCAGATTGGTTCAACTTTTTTTTCGTTATATCCTCATCGACATAGTGATTACCCACATTTCATGGTGGTTACACTCTCGCAAATTCATATCAAGACCCTGTCAAATGGGGGGTTGGAAGATGACTTCACGCCCAAGAAAAAGGCAACATGTTCAGGGTCAAACTGTTAAATTGTAGATGATGTTTATATTTATATATCAAATATTACTATATAATTATATATATATATATGTATGTATATATATATATGTATGTATGTATATATATATATATATTATAATATATTATCTATATGATATATATGTATGATATCATATCTAGTCAATCTCCATGATCCCAGGAGACGGCGGACGAGCGTTGGCGACCCATCCTGGGGGTGCACAGCATCCTGATCAGCGTCGGAACGCCGAGCTAAGCGCCGAGCTCCCGATGGAACATTTCCCCATTTTTTATAGGTGATTTTCACATGAAGTCCCCATGAAAATCAGGATGGTCAGTCGCCATGTTACCGCCATGTTTGCTTCCCAGAAAAGGGTCAGACCATGATGGGGGTTACAGGGTCCAGTAATTTTCATGGTCGAAGATGGTCCAAGGGATTTAAGGGGAGGAATCCATGTTTAGAGAATCACAAGAAAAGGTCACCAGACATTCTCCTTGGTCATTTTTTTTTTATTTTCTGCCACCAGTCACAGTAGGGATTTAAGATGATACCCTCTGGTAAACTAACATAACTATAGAAAATCACAATTTTTCATGGGAAAATCCACTATAAATGGTCATTTTCAATAGCTATGTTAGTCATTACCAGAGGGTACATATCATGATTTAAGACTCCAATTATTGGCGTTTCACCAATCAGAATGGACACGGATTTGTCCAAACAATGGCTTGGACACCTTAAGTTGTGGCCATTTGAACTGGGAACCCATGAGGTTTCTGGAAGATCCACCAGCAGCTGGATGATTTCCCACGGAAATGATGACACTGGACGGTTTGGCTATCCATGAATAGCCCATCAAAATATCCCCCATCCATCATGATTAATCCATGAAAACCACATGAAAATCAGTAGTACTCATGGATAATCCATTATTTTTACCGATAATCTCATTTTTTGAGTGATTTTTTTCACCCCTTACTGTAATCCCATTGATCTCTTCATTCACCCGGAGTTCTGGTGACCTCGAGGTGATCTCGATGCTGGTTGACCCCAACCTGAACTCGCCGGCCAACATCGATGCAGCGGTGAACATGAAGAATGACTACGACGCTTGGAAGAAGAAGGCGACGACCAACCGACCAAGCGAGCAACCGGAAGGTCAACCATGGGATTATCCATGGGATTATCATGGGTTAATAATGATTAATGAATATGAATGAGATTGAATGATGACTGGGATTATAAGATTGATTATGATTAACAATGGGACAACAATGGGATATTTTGATGGGCCCTCCAGTGTCAGTGTCGTCAACCGCTGGTTGGGACATCCCCTTTCGGCCTATACCAAGGCTGGTTTTCCAGCCAGGTTTGACTCCCCGAGAAACTTGATGGTTGTGCTGCAACACTATAAAAAGGTTGTAGAATGGCACCAAGTTGCAATAACTGGCAACATTTCTTAATCCAATCGGTTCTGCGAAAGATATCATGACTTTTCACCATATGTTCCAGTGACATAGCAATATGGGTATTACAGTTTCCCTGTTCCAGCCATATCCCTTTGAGTCCGTCCTAGATTTAAAAAGCCAGCGATGCAGGTCAGACAGCTCACCCGCAAAAGCGTTGAGGGGTGAAGCCATGTGAAAAAAAATGGACGGTTTCAGCTTTGCCTGACCGGAATTCGAGTGATTTGTTCTGACCTTCGCCTATGCGAGAGGTCAGAGGTCAGTGTGCAGTTGCTCGAAGTTCACCCAACGCAGCCGTTGCATTCTCTGCCAGTCTCTCTTAGTTTTGATTTTTTTAAATGGTTCTGCGGTGTGCGATACATTTTCCTAACTATGAGCAGCTGCACGTAGAGTGGTGTGTCTTTGATCCCTGTTCACCTTTCGGTGCTGGGATGCCGTATGGCTGAGATCAATCAGCCGTGGGCAAGATTGGAAGATGAGCTTAAGTCAACCTGAAAAGTAGAGGTCTATCCAGTTCATCTCCAGTTCATATCCAATTATCCCGTTCTAGTCTTAAGTGAATGTCCACCAGTTTAAAGTGGGTTGTTGGGGCTGCGTGGTGTGTTAACTTGTGGAAATTCCTGGTCGATCGACAGCTGTGGTCAGCTCAAGGCTGACATAGACAAAGACTCAAGGATTCCAGGAAAAGTTCCGCAGCGACGTTTCGCTTGGAATGTGTTGTTGCTGTGGGATGCTGTGGGCTCTACTGGGGACTCCAAGGATGGTGATGTTCGTCACTCCACGGAAAGCATGGAGAGTTGCAGCATGTTCGTCAGTCTATAGCGACGTGTGTGACGTTCAGTGCCTGTTACTGCCTGTTTCGAAGTTGAATGTGTGCAGCGCAACTGCTTTTGCTGACATCGCAACAGACTCAGCATAGCTTGGAATTAGCACATTCTGGGCGGTCAGCCAGAGATGGATTCACACAGTATGGACATTCAAAGAAGGGATTACAGTGATTACAGTACAACATAGGATAATCATGGATAATAGTGGAGAATACTTGGAATACTTGAGTCTGTGTGTGATTTAGTGATATTTAGTGATTGTACCTATGGCTATGATCTTAGATGTCTCACGAAAGTCCACCCAAAATGGCGTCCCCGTACGGTCGAGATGGTCTGGCAGACCAAAGCTGGATGGACGATCCACCAGGCCATGCAACTGGCAGTTGGAACATTGCGCGGGGAGAAGTCATGTCTGGCAGTGACTCAAAAAGTTTTTACAAAGGTTCTAAAGTGTCTAAAAGTCTAAAGTGACCCTGCGCTGGGAATCTTGCAACCCAGCGCGTATGAGCAGCGCAGCGGAAATCTTTACGAACATCCACAGCCGGCCGCCGGCAGACCAACCAGACATGAGCACCTGCGCCAACGTCTGTAGCCGATTGAATTGTCACACGTCTTGTCGGGACAACAGCGTCGACAACAGCGTCACTTGCGCTGCGATGTATCTTCGAAAGGTTTGCAAGATTTGCCAATGTCCCTCTCCCAGATACTTCAATCTGGCTTGGTGTTGGTTCTAAGTTCTAGAGTTCGAGGCCACGATTTGTAGATGTCTCACCGCCTAACCACAAGCAGGGGATCTCCCTCACTGCAGGGACTTAGCCCAAACTGTAAGCGACACCGGCGCAACCACAGACGTTCGAAAAATTGTCCCTGGCGATGTCTAGGATCTACCCAAACGCGTCAAAACCAACCAGCCGCAGCGCCTAGACATGCCTAGAGGCCTAGACCAACATGCACTTGGCTAGGCCCAAATCCAGGATCACGCAAGAAAAAGGCAGAAAATAGCCAGCGCCATGGACAGTGCAACCTACCAACTTCCCGAATTGGAAGGCCAGCGGCTCGGCCAGCGCTCAAACATAGCTCTTGTAGAGGGCTTGCGGATGTTGCTTGACTCAAATGCCCATAAGTCGATGCAATACCGATCAAGATCGTGAAACATGCGCTCGTGATGCAACAGACCTCTGCGCCTTACCTGCTGCTAGAAATTCTCGACCTGCACCACGCTTGTCCATTGGACCTGTGCAAGTAAGAACATCTTTGGACCGGAAATGGCATCAACATCCCTTTTGGCTGGTGCAAACATATTCTCCAAAAAGCACGCCCTGCAGAAACCAAGTACATTCGAAGCACTTGCAATCCGCTCCGAGAATCAATGCTCAAGGCATTGGATGTTCGAACGTGAGTCACAAGTCACAGAGGTTAGGAGAAATAACGTACCTTGTGTGATCTCCACAGTAACATAGACATATTGAATTATGTTGACACCCTGGCCTGGAACATCTCCAGGCCTAGTAATCCCCAGACCTGTCCAAAGCAATTTGCAACGCCCAGACCTGGCTAAGCTGCTAAGCTTTGATAGCTTGGCCATCTTGGCTTTTTGTCTTGATCCGAAACAGCATAGCTTAAAGCGTCAGCAACGCACAATGACCGAAACCGGGGGGCCAGATAGCCTGGCCAGTCCTGACCGGACTCCCAAAACTTTTTCAAGAGAGAGCCGGCTGTTTGGGAAGGAGAAGACTTACCTCTGATTGGAGGTAAACCTCTGTTGTTTTTGGAACATGTTGCGGGGTCTTTTGTTTGTTTGATTTTTGGGGCAGCAAGGGACATTTGACTAATTTGACTGGGACATGTGAATGTAGAATACACGGCAGTATACATAGCTTTCAATCATATATTGAGAACTTGTGGGCAGCAGGGGTATCGGCCGTCATACTGTGATGTGGCGCGCTAGAAAACGCACGTCGTTCATCTTCCCAGGTCATCATTCTCTGTCAGGTTTCCCGTTTTTTTTCTGTTCACTGTGTCGTGTCTCCATGTTTTTTTTCCAAAGAAACACTGCTACCACAAAAACAAATCCACGAGACTACTGCTTCTGCTTGATTGACGCCGGCATTATGTGCTTTTGTGTTGTTTCAACAGCCGTATATTTGATTTGTGACAAAAGAACAGCTGGAAGGACATCGCTTTTGAACACATGTTTGTGGAACATGTGGGGACATGCAAATGCAGCAGCACGAGGGAGGGTTGCAGAACGCGGTCGCGTAGCAGCGGGGGCAGCAGCGGCCCTGCCCTAACAGCAGCAAATGCCGATGCAGGAGCAGCCTTGGCAGTTCAGGCACAGCAAACGATGCAGAGAAACCAACTGCAACAAATAGACTAATTAATTCAGTAGACAGATGCAGCAGAAATTGACACAGTTCACAAAATAGTATAATATAATGTAAATAGTGGAAAGTGTCATCGCGAAGGCCGCACGACGTGTTGCGACACCTTGCAGATTGTTAAAACGTGTGCGATGCTTTGTCCCCGACTGCCCCAAGCCCTGTCCCCATGTCCCATGTCTCCAGCCCCCATGATTTGACAACCTAAAAGGGGACAGTGGACTGTCGGTGTTCCAGCTGCGCGAATGTGTCGAAGTTGTTGTCAACATTCCATTTGCTTCACGTTCCCTAGGCTCTGTCTCCTTGCTTCTGAATAAACCACCTAGAAGAGTACAGCGCTTTGTGTCCTGTAAAAGTGTGAGTGAGTCCAGAGGTGGGTGCGCAAGTAAATCCAAATCCGGCCGCGCAAGTGACTCAAGTACCTTCGTCCCTTTCCAAAAAAGTCACACTGCCAAAACATTGTTGTGGGTCTCTGAGAACCGCTCCAAAAAGTGACAGGTTCCATGTCAAAGTAGCGTGCAAATTGAAAGAAAAGGCCTTGGTCCTAGGAGAAAAATGTGTTGGAAAACTCGGAGATTTTCAAGGTGGTCACGCGTTGCAATGGCAAACTTGTACCGACAGCGCCCGTCCCAAACAACAGCGTTGTGAATTGGATGGAGGACAAAAAAAGTATCCGGGATGCCTGAACGTTCTGACAGCGGATCAACTTTCAAAAAGGAGGTCATGACCCTGCTACAAGATGTCCAGTTGTCGTTCACTTGCGGAAAATCCACGTGAGGATTTGCATTCACCAACCTTTGTCCACCGAACATGCACCAACATGGTGCTACAAGCGTTCTTATCTTCCATGCCACATCGGCCACATGAACCAGTTTTTTCATGCTTTTTCTACAGCGACCACACCACAAACTTTGCGATTCACACCTTCGGAAATAGCAATACCAACCCCTCAATGGTGACCGCCACCGGCGAAAGACAAGGCTAGGGTGTGGCGCGGCCCCTAGCAACATGTCCTCCCATCGCAGCGCCATGTAGTGTTTTTTGAGTTTTTTTGCATTTTTTTGCACGGTTTTGCTATATCATTATATCATTCTCAAAAATGCAAGTTGGAAATTTAACCTGCCAAGGCGGGAACAACACTTCTCGAATTCACATTGGTTTTCGTAGTGTATTTTGACATCATTTCAGGCAGAACACTTTTGAAAAAGGTATACAGTAAAAAGGTAATCATTGGCGAGGTTTCTCTTTGAATCGAATAATTTCCGGATCAAAAAATATTGAGTCGAATCAGCGTCACCGGAATCAACATCCAAACGTTCGGATCAGCATCGCAGAATCAGCGTCAAAGACGATCCTGGGTCATCCTGGGTCATCCTGGATCATCCTGGATCAAGATTGTGTGGGGATGCTCGGGACAGTCGGGACGGTCGGGACGGTCGGGATGGTCGGGATGGTCGGGATGATGTTTTTTTCTGCCGTTCTTTGGGGTTGCATTACCTTTTGATCGGGGTTCTTCAAAATTTCGTTCGGGTTTCCGGCCCAATCAATGTAGATTCCGACCCAGTGACGTCGATCCAGCGAACACCCTGAATCATGAGATTCTGTATAACATTTTCCCGTACCAAGTTTGAACCATGTTCGCAGCCGCGTGATGTCCATCAAACGTGGTTCATAACCGTTGAGGTTGTTTGCATGCCACATCGCGCAGTTGCAAAAAGTGAATTCGTTCAATAACGCGACGCGACATCACTCCAAGGCGTAACATCAAGCCCGCGCGTTTGTGCTATAACGTAGCATCGAGTACCTGTGCCAGTGCGTTAGAAGATCTCGCAATGTACGTGGCATCCTGTGCCTCAAGGAGGTTAAAACATCCGGCCCGTTCCGGGCCCACGCAAGCACAGCAGACAGAACCGAAATGCTTGACCAAACGTGAGCAACCGAGGCACCGAGGGGTTGTTCATGGCCCTGTTGGAAAAGCACGGAATTCCCACGAAGACGTTGTAGATTTTTTGTGATTTGTATTTGGGAAATCCGCCTGAATTTGTAGAAAGTAATTGTGTTTTGATCACGGTTTCATTCCTTAGTACCAAATCATCGAACTGCCCTGGCAACACGTGGGTGAATAGAATCGTTAAACCGATGCGCGTGATCCATTGTAAGGATTACGGTGGTATGGATCACAGTGGTTTTTAGGGAACACGGTGCTAAAGATTTTTTTCCTTTCCAACCGCTTACCGGCTGTGCAGCGGCTTCTCGTTAGATGAACCAGTTGCCGCTTACAACTTGCCAATGTCTTAACATTCCGTTTTGAAACTCCAGAACAGGGCCTTCTTGTGCATGGCGCATCGTGCCATTATCGGTTTGCAAGTCGAAAAACATTAACGCCTCAGCCACCCAACGTCTAGTTCAACGAGTGTGTGTGCCATCATTTGTTTGCAGGAGCCAGGGGGCGTCACACTCCACATCACCACCCCACTTCACCCCACTACCTTTTTTTTCTGGTATGTATGCAATACTTGGTTTGCGCCTCTCCGTTTCCTGTTCGCCGTCTACCTGTGCCATTCGTGGTTTGCAAGTGCCAAAGGTCGTCATTTTCATTACCTGCGGCTTCGGTAGTAGCATTGTCGGCCTTGCGTGTGTCATTTTTTTCGGCATCGTATCTGGCATCCTACGCATTTTTTATCATTTTTTTCCTAAATGAAATTGGAGATACTGTATTGGATTTAGCATTCTTTCTGGTCCCTTGCCGAGTGCCGATTTTTATCACGGAGGTGTTCAACCAGCAAACAACCTAATGACACAGTTCGGTGGCCTTGGTCAAACGCTCTTCGTACCAAATGCGTAGCGAAGGATTCTCGTTTTAATTAGGGGTTTGGGTTGAAGTTCCCCAGAGAAATTCCGAACCATTGAGCAATGCAGACAGCTAAAACTAGAGAGACGAAATGCCTGAAAAAAATATAGTGATCCAGAAGGAAAAACGCAAGAAAAGAGATGGCGAAAGAGAATCATAGGTCGGGGAGGAAATAGCTCAATTCGAGAAACAATTAGAAGATCACACGGAAGAAAATGCATGGAAGGGTCGCTTAAGACAGAGACACCCAAAGAGAGGTCAGAGGGGGGAACCAAGAGAAACAAATGACTCAATGACAGAACAAAGAGGCAGGTTGAAAAGACGAAAGCGACACCAATTCAACAGACCGATCGTTGCAAGCCGGTCGCTGTCAACACAACATACGTGCAGTGGTATACACGGGTTTTAGGTCGAGCGCTGCCAGGGAATGAAGCGGCTGAAACCAAATGGGGTTTCGTTCGAAAGACACTGGACTAGCACCACTAAGACTGGAACAAGTTGACCCCGGACCAGGCACAAGTATATGATTTTTCCCGAAAGCGTCGTTTTGCACTGTAACCTTCCCCTGCCGGGAAAATCAACCACACCGTCGTGACGTGAGTCAACCCACGCCTTCGTGTCCTGTTCAACACGGGTATTCAAACAATGTGACAAAATTGTTCGTTTTACTTGTTAAATGAAATGGTGGACCGCATGTTTGCAAAGAAGGCCGGTCGAACGTACAAACAGCTCTGCGCAATGCTGTGGCACATGCCGAATCCGGGTCAGAACCATCGAATCAAATTTTCTTTGATCCACCGAAGGTGCGATACGGTCCCTGCCCTCGCCCGGCTAAAGCGAGAGGAGGACTGTCACCGCGAGACTTCGACCGATAAAGGTGTACAGCACGTTTGTGTCCTTCGATTTCGTCGTAATGTTTTTGGCAAGTCCAGCAGGCAGACGTTGCGATATAGCTTGATCACGTAAACTGACGATTGAGATATCTTATGCCATGGCTAAAGCGTATACGAATCGCGAATGGTTGCTGACAATGGTCGTTGCATGAAACCACCTGTCATTCTGCACGCTGTATTTCTTTATTTGTTTCCTCTCATGTGCGGATGGCGTGGCAGGAGGCGAGTTTTCTTGCCTTTGGCGTCGGCTATGCGTCGGCTCAAAATACACTTCCCTCATGCTGAGCGGCCCACGCGTAACACAGACGTCTGCGTGCCGCAACGTTGGAAACTGTCAGCATCGCATTTGGCCCGGAGAAAGCGCGCAACCGTCCACAACCGTGTTCAATCGTGTGCGTCTCCGCAACCGTGCGCGAGAGGTGGCTGTGACTCTACGTATAGCAATGGCTATTAAAGTGGTGACTTGTGGACGTTTCAAATGTTGCACAAGATCGTTTCGTCTGGCAGATGTGGCCTTTCGTGCCACTTCAATTTCCGTCGGCACATGTCAGAAGCCGTCCGGTGTGACAGGCGAAATTTTGAAACGCTGAGTTGCATGTTCCGGGGCAAACGCATTTACAAGGTTGGACGTGTCCGTCTTTAAATGGCGTGGCGGGCGTAGCAGTATGGACAAGTCGTGTTGCGTGTTTTGAGCGAATCACATTGTCAGAGTTGTCCACCGATGACAGCCCGCAAATTGCGTGGCGCGCGTCGCGTTTCATGATACGTGATGAAAATGGATGAAAATGGCTGGAAACCTCGCCAGACACATCGTTTTTCGGTGGCATCGCAAAGACAACAGGCAATAGTTGACAGAACCTGACCCAACCCCCCTTCAAGAGCCAGCCCTTCCACCGCCGCAACAACAATTAAATATTTTGACTTTGAACCTGCATGCTGGTTGGCAGCCCGTTTGGGCGCAGGGGTTGGTCAAACAAATTCCATATTTTTTTGAATAACCTTCCGGCACGACAAAACGCAGAAAAATCATCAGTCAACTGTTGCCAAATATCAGTGTTTCCAGCTGCAATTTGCTAGTTGCCAAGTTGGCGGTAACGTGCGCAAACTTCAAATTTGTAGGCCGAAGTGTGACAGGGAGAACTACGCACATGACGGCCAACAGGAACCCATGCAAGTGCACGACAAACCCAACGATTTTTCAGAAAATTAGCGACATACATCCCTAAACGCCAATGTTGTTCCAAACATCGATGGGACCATGTGTTAATCCCACACCACTGCATCACACCTGCCACCCATTTATTCCAAAGGTGAAGAATTTCTTGCCATGGCCTTATCCAGTTCGCACCCCGAAGTGGCCCAACAATTGTCCTCATAAATTTCAACAGGCAACGTCCATTTGATGTAAATCTGCCAGGCGGCCAACCCGGTGTCCAAACCCAAAACAAGGTCACAGGTTTTACTACTGCATCCAAAATTCGAAATCCGTCCATGATTTGCTCATTTTTGAGTTGAAATATATCGACCCCTGAGCCCCACCATGTATAGCATGTGCAGGTAGGTCTAGTGTAGGCAGAATCTAGCTATGAGTACCAACATAATTCGAATTGGCGATGAGTCCGTTTTTAGTCCAATTAGTTACTTCTGATACTCAATGTACAGGGTAGCGTGACACACCTTACTAGAAGCGTTAGTAGGTGTAAGTAATGTAGCCAATGTTAGAGCCGGATACCCCTAACCTAACA